>Ga0123334_1000108_pt1 | contig 97525 bp, 101 predicted proteins | sample BiotimSIPDNA_FD_89706 | JGI IMG/M metagenome (GOLD analysis project Ga0123334, IMG submission 89706) | Anaerobic biogas reactor microbial communites from Washington, USA - Biogas_R1 time_0 SIP DNA | ecosystem: Engineered > Bioreactor > Anaerobic > Unclassified | place: Washington, USA...
GTAAGGCAGATTACTCTGGTTGTCGATAAAACCAGAGTGACTAAGTTGATGAATATCAATGATGAAATTCGTGGAATTGCACAATTGCTCGGGCCGGAGGTTTTAAAATATTATTCCTGAAAATTTACCCGCCGAGTGTCGGGTGAAGGTTAATATTATTGATTTGTCTTTTTCACTGTCTCTCACCAGGATTAAAGAGTATTGCAACCTCCCCTGGCCCGGTTTGGAAAACAGTAAGATCATAGGTTTTAGTAGTATTACCAGATATTATCTGAACTTCTGAAAAACACTTTGTTCCTCCTTCACGTGCAATATTATGGCATACCGAGCATATCCTTTCTTTATCTGTTCCGGAAAACAAATATTCAATAGGAATTCCCGCTTCACATTCCCTGTCGGATCCAAAAATATTTTTTGATGCCGGATTTCCCTTATAACAAATCAGCTGTCCCTGATCATCGGTTCTGAAAATATGTACACCAACCGGGAGGTGCGTGATAATTCTCCTAAGTTTTTCTTCCGAAGCTTTCTGACGGGTGATATCCCGCAGACTCTCAATTGCTCCTGCAGGTTTTCCGGCTTTTTCAAATAAAAAAGAGGCTCTTGCAAGAAACACATGATCTTTGTCTGATAGATGGAGAACACCTTCAGCAGTAATAGTAGAATCTTCACGTTGAATGGATGGGTATTGCCGTTCAAAATCAGGGTCTGGGTGAAGAAGGAGATCGATAATCATCGGTCGTCTTTTACCATAAAAAGGAACTGAATGAGTATATCCTCTCCTTCCTATCATTTTTTCGGCTTTTGTTCCGGTTATTCTCTCAATCTCACGATTCCAGGCGATAATATCTCCCTCCATATTAATCGCAAAGGTAGCATCCGGAAGAAAATTTATGATATCATAAAACCTTTGCTCAGATTCTCTTATTGCAAGGAGTGCCCGTCGCCGTTCTACTGCAGTTTCGATCTTATGACCAATATCGGCAAATTGTAACTTAGGATCTCCACCTTTCTGAACATAAAAATTCACTCCCATATTCACTGCTTCCCCGGCAACATCCTCTCTCCCACGACCGGTGAAAAGAATAAATGGGATATCTCCGTACTCATTTCTTACAATCTTTAATAGATCGATACCATTCATGCCAGGCATCTGGTAATCAGAGATGATTACATCATATGAATGTTTCTGAAGGAGATTAACCGCTTCTTCTGCTGAAAAACAACCAGTTACTGAAAAATCTCCGGATCGTTGCAGGAAAAGACGACCTACATCAACAAGAACCGGTTCGTCATCGACGAAAAGCACTGATATCATTGGATGGAATTATTCATGACAGGAGAAAAAGGTTATTTAATACCATATCCAATCCGGTATTTATTCTCTCTAACTCCTTTCTGATTTGATTCTCCGGTTGTCAGACTGACGGCTTCTTCATCATAAAAAAAATCTGGTTTTTTCATTAGAAATAAGAATTGATTCCTTGAGGTAAAACAAAAGAACATGTAATGTTACCTGCACAAGGCATGCAGGTACGGGAAACAGCAATAATTACAGATAATTATTTCTGCGTAACCAGTCCCTTTGAGGTGGGGTATACCGGTACGTGATGTCACATTTGTCATCCTGAAAACTCCAGGGTACAATGATAATGATATCACCCTCTCGAATCCATGCCCTTTTTTTCATTTTTCCCTTAATTCTGCCAAGACGAGTAACACCATCTGAACAGCGAACACGGATATGATTAGCTCCCATCATAAGTTCAGCAATTGCAAACTGTTCATTATTGCTTTTTTTTGGCAGACGAACACGAATAACCTCGTCTTCCGGGTTTACAGCATCTGATACGACTATATCCTCGCCAATATCTTCTTCCATAAGACTAATCGGACCCACTCCGAAATAATAATTTTATACATTAGTAGTAATAGCAGAAGAAAGTATGTGTAATTATAGAGATTGTAAGGCGTCTGTTCCGGACTCCAGATAAATGCACCAGCATCAATGTCAATATTCATATTTTAGCACCACAATAGATTATCATGGTAACCACTCTGTCCGGATATAAAGACCTGATTACCCTTCTTGATGATATTTCTAATGGTCACCGATTAACAATTCCTGAAACAATTAAACTCTTTAAAACACGCGATCGTGCTGCTTTCCTGATTTCCTCATATGCAGATGCAATCAGGGAACAAAAAAATGGAGATCTGGTCACCTGGGTTAAGAATCAGAATATTAATTGTTCGAATATTTGTGTAAACAAATGCGGATTCTGTGGTTTCTCAGTTAATCCAGATGATCCAAGAGCCTATGAACTTGATTCAAAAGATATTGCAGAAAAAGCTCGGGAAGCAAAGAACCGTGGTGTTACTGAGATTTGTACGGTAAGTGGACTTCATCCTGCTTACAATCTTGATTCATATACATCGGTATATAACACCATCAGGAAACATGCACCAGGTGTTCATATCCATGCATCAAACCCTATGGAGGTTGCATATGCAGCCAGAAAATCCGCCTGCTCAACAAGAGAAGTACTTGAAGCATTCAAGGAAGCAGGCGTCGGAACCTTATGTGGTACAGCTGCAGAAATACTCGTGGACAGTGTAAGGAACACCATCTGTCCGGATAAGATTTCTACCAGTGAATGGATAAAAATTATTAGGGAATCTCATGAAATCGGTTTAAAATCTACCGCTACTATCATGTACGGACATTGTGAATCCATTGAAGACCAGGTCACCCATCTCTCAATTCTTCGGGAAATACAGGATGAAACACATGGTTTTACTGAATTTGTTCCATTGTCATTTATTCACTCCGGCACACCAATCTATAAACGGGGCCAGGCAAGACCGGGAGCAACAGGCAGGGAGGACATGCTTATGATCGCAATATCACGCCTGTTTCTCGATAATTTTAAAAATATCCAGGTCTCCTGGGTAAAACTGGGAGTTAAAATGGTGCAAATCGGTCTCATGTCTGGTGCGAATGACATCGGAGGCACCCTGTACGAAGAGAGTATTTCACAGTCTGCTGGTGCAAAAGCAGGTGAATATCTTGACCCCCAGGAGATGAATTACCTTGTCACAGATCTTGGAAGAAAATTAGTGCAACGGAAAACAGATTATTCATTTATCTGAATATTAGATTCCAAATTCACTTTACATACATTTTTTAAAAAAGGGAAGGGTTCTGATTAGACTGGAAATATCTTTATTCCAAATATTTCATTGATAACCTGACCCATTCCGATATATAATGCAAGAAGACCTGCAATAACTCCTGCAACCCCTCCAAGATTTGTAAAGAGGGTTAATTCAGTCAATTCACCAATAACCAGGAAAACTACCAGAAGAACTACCATAAGTAGTGTAAACTGAAGCACTTTGTGCATTTTAAAGGTACAGATAAAGAGTCCCAGAGCAAATAGTCCCCAAACACTTAAGAATGCTGCAAGTTCAAGATTCGTTGGTGGATCAGACAGTCCGAGTTTTGGCAGGAATCCAATAAAGGCAAATGAGATCCAGAAAAATCCAAAACTTCCGAATGTCACCATTCCAAAGGTATTGTTCTTTTTCCATTCAAGAATTCCGGCAATGACCTGGGCGATTCCTCCGTAAAACATGGCCATTGCAAAAACCGGGCTTCCTGCTTCAGTAAACCCGGCATTGTGAAGACTCAGAAGTATGGTCGTCATTCCAAATGCACATAATCCCAGTGGAGCGGGATTTGCGGTGTCATCGATGAGAAATATATTATTTCTGCTTTTTTCATCCATGTGTTCCATGTTATCAGTCTGCCTGGCCATCATGAGATTTTCTGTCAACCGGTGCAGACCCCCATAACATTTGCACCAGAAACGCATCTAAAGATTGTCATTTGAACCACACACCCGGATTACATATTGATTGATACACCAGAACGAGAGGTTATTTCACAGACAACCTGATGAGGTCATACGATAATAGAATGTGTATGGCAGTCTATCGAGGTCAGAAAACAAGAAGAACCTGGATGTTCTTTCTGATTATTTTCATGACAGGCATCATAGCCTGTTCTTGTATCTGTTCAGCGGATCAAGAAAGAACCTCTACGGAGATTTCAATCGCGTTGGATCCTGCTACACCAACGGTGGATCAGGAATTTTTTATCACCGGGACCCTTTATACCAGTGAGGGAGATCCCCTTGGGAATAAATGGGTAATCCTTGAATCCACTGCAGCTGGTGCAACCCCTGGAAAGTTTCAGTATCTGAAAGTTACAAGAACAGAACTTGATGGTTCGTTTTCATTTTACCGCCCAGCAGCATCCCCCCCGGAAGACCTGAAAGTGGTTTTTAAGGGGCTGTATGGGTATGCAGGTTCGGAAAGTGAAGTTGTATCGGCAAAAAAATAATGGATTAGTAAAACCAGAATCGTTGCAGTCTGGTAAAGATGACGTATGGAATCCTCTCCATAGGTTAAAATCAATTGTGGGAATATTGAAAAAATATCTTCCCATATTCATCTGTTTTTTTCCTGCTCTGACAGGAGCGTATGAAATTTGCAAACAAGCTGTCTGTAACTTGTTCATGGGGAACAGAGAAAACCATAATGTCCATATCAGAACAGTTTGTCCATGATCATTGGTGCTATATGTTTGTATGAGACTTTTGGAACCGATGACATTAAGTACTGAACATGAGTACACCTCACAGGAGGAATCAGACATGGATGACTCAAAAAAGTATAACCTGCCAGCACTTTCATTCGGGTATGGTGACCTGGCACCCCATATCTCCGAACAACAACTCACCCTTCACCATCAGAAACATCACCAGGCATATGTAAACGGTGCAAATGCTATCTTTGAAAAATTAGAGAAATCACGGAGTGAAGGTTCAGACCTTGACCAGAAAGCAGTCCTTAAGGAACTCTCGTTTCATATTGGAGGTCACCGGTTACATACCCTGTTCTGGGAAAACCTGGCTCCTGCAGGAAAGGGAGGGGGAGGGACTCCATCCGGAACCCTTGCAGAATGGATAACAAGAGACTTTGGATCAACTGACCGGTTTAAAAAGGAGTTTAACCAGGCTGCATCTTCAGTGGAAGGTTCTGGTTGGGCAGTCTTGTCAGTCTGTCTTGGAACTTCACGGCTCCTGATCATGCAGGTAGAAAAACACAACGTTAATGTCTATCCAGGATTTCGGATCCTTATGGTTCTGGATGTCTGGGAACATGCATATTACCTTGATTACCAGAACGATCGGGGAAAATTCATCGAAAACTTTTGGAACATCGTCAAATGGGACGTCATTAATAAGCGTCTGGTTGATTCCTTAAAATAATGAATTTTCCATTACCTTTTTCTTCTTTACTATCCATTCTATCGTAGTATAGTTTTATGCAGCACCATCTGGAATAAATTGCGAGTGGCTGCCTTAACTATTGAGTGTTGTGAACCACTGGCTTTGAGATATAAACGTTTCACGGTGAAATTTCAAAACCTTTAAAACAAGCATTAAAATCATTTCAGGGAGCGATACAAGATATATGAACGAGACATATCAGGATAAACCAGACCCGGGCAGCTGTATGAATGATGAGTACGGGAAAATACTGGATGATATTCCCATACCGCTTTTCGTACTCAAAGACAACAGGATTCTTTTTGGAAATGCTGCATCGGTGAATTTATTCAAAGCGCACAGTTGTCAGGAATTTCTGAATAAGCAGCTTGACAATATCTCACCCTCTATACAACCGGATGGTTCCTCAAGTAGTGAGGGGTTGCATACTATTCTGCAATCTGTTCAAAAAGGAAAGAATACCCGATTTGAATGGCTGTTTAAAAGGTTTGACGGGGAAGAACTCTCCGCCAGGATCACAATCACGCAGTCAGATCGTGATTATAACAGTCTTCTCATTTCTATTGTGGATAATACCGCTGAATACCATGCAATAAAAGACGTCATGGCTCTTGCTGATGAGATGAAAAAAGGCAACCTGCGCTCCCGGTTGTCAGCGGATGAATATTCAGGGGATATGTATAAACTCATGGTCGGCATCAATACCATGCTTGATGGTACCCTCCACCCGTTCAGGGATATGAATAAAATCATCCAAAAAATTTCAAAAGGTGATATGAGCGCCAGGATTGACCAGGAATTCTCAGGCGAACATGAAAAAATCCGCAATGCAGTCAACAGCGTATCAGAGGTTACAAAAGGGGTTCATGAAGAGATATCCAGGATGGTTGAAGCAGCAAGACGTGGGGATCTTGCTGCCCGGGGAAAACCGGAACTGTTTCCGGGAGAATATGCAGAAACCATCCAGGGTATCAATGAGATGCTCAATGCAATTCTCACTCCGATACGGGCAGGGAACAGAATACTTCAAAAAATTAGCAAAGGTGACCTTCGTGAACGGGTTGAGATCGAATGCATTGGTGACCATGCAAAAATAAAAGATGGAATTAATGCGGTGTATGACTGGCTTAGTGAACTCATTAGGTATGTAACCCGTATCTCTGAAGGTGACATGACCGCTGATTTTCAGAAAGCATCAGAAAATGACCAGATATATGAGCCTCTGATCCTCATGCGGGATAACATAAAGAGTGTCATTTCGGATGTAAACATGCTGGTAACTGCGGGAACAGAAGGAAAACTGATGACCCGTGCTGATCCTTCAAAACACCAGGGTGATTACAGGAAAATTATCGAAGGAATTAATAAAACACTGGACACCGTGGTAATCCCGGTACGGGAAGCAATGGATGTGTCAAATGAATATGCAGGGTATAACTTCACGAAAAGGATGGATACGGCACTTGTTTATTCTGGAGACTGGCAGGATTTCCAGAAAGCCCTTGATGATGTTGGTCACCATGTTTCAGAAGCGATTGTCATCATAGCCAAACAAATAGAGGTTCTTAACCATGCTGCAGAGCAGGCTTCTTCCAGTATTACCGATGTCTCATCAGGTTCTGCACTTCTTGCTGAAATCGCACAGAATGTGAGTATGAAAGCAGAACAGGGAGGAGATGGACTATCACAGATCCTCCGGGCCATGGAAGATCTTGCAGTCAATGTATCTGACGTTTCAACAAGAGCCGGGGAAGTAAACCAGATATCATCAGAAACAAATGAACTCTCCAAGAAAGGATCTTCACTTGCACAGGAAGCAGAACGGGGGATGAATGAAATCACCATTTCTACTGATACCGTTACTGCTCTTGTACATGAAATAATGGAAGAAATGGGAAAAATCAGCAAGATATCCCAGGTTATATCAGATATTGCATCACAGACAAACCTTTTGGCACTCAATGCAGCAATTGAAGCTGCACGGGCAGGAGAAGCAGGAAGGGGATTTGCCGTTGTTGCAAGTGAAGTGAAATCCCTGGCACTTGAATCCAGGCAGTCTGCTGAAAATATTTCAGATATGATTGAAGGACTGACAAAAAAGACAGAACAGGCCTCGGAAACGATGGACAATAGTGTCCTGGTTGTTCGCGAGGGAGGAAAGGCCCTGAAGGAAACCCTCGTGGTATTCAATAGTATCATAGATTCAGTAAATACCGTCAGTCTTCAGATGGATAATGTTGCCAGAGCCGCAGAGCAACAGGCAGCAGCAGTGGAAGAGATTACTGCATCCATAAACGAAGTAAACACCCTGGTATCAGGAACTGCCAAAGATGCGGTTGCTTCTGCTGCTGCAAGTGAAGAAGCAGCGGCAGGCATTGACCAGATATCTGCACAGATTAACCAGGTACATGAGGTAGCTGTCAGATTGAATTCTGAAACTGGAAAATTTAAAACATAACCAGTTTTTCATCCGGTCAGAAATCCGGATTAATTTCAGTTACAAATCGTTTTTTTATCTCATACGGAGTTAAGGGAATGTTGGAGACATTCCGGTTTCCAGGTATTATCACCACATGGATGAACGATGGACCTTTGACCAGAGCTTGAGGATATGCAAGAGAGAGCTCATCAGAAGTGTGAACTTTAAAGGTTTGTGAAATGCCACTGGCCTTAGCTAAGAGTTCCAGATCAACGGTCTTATATGCAGGTGAGCACTGGTTTCCAGTGCTTCCATAAACGCCGTTGTCAAGGCAGACGATTACCAGGTTTTCAGGAGATTCTGCCCCGATAACCGGCAAAACCGCAGTTCCGAGAAGACTTCCGTCACCATCAAGAACAACTACCTTCCGGTTGGTACCACAGGCAATTCCAAGTCCGAGAGGACTGGCCTGTGTGTAGGAACCAAGCATGTAAAAATGGGAAGGGTCGTCGCGGACATGGTAGAGTTCTTTTGATGGAACACCGATATTTGAAACAACAAGTTCATCGGTCATCATCGATGCCAGAACTGATATAGCATCACCCCGCTGCATTACCGGTTTTTTAAATACTCCCCTGTATGAAAGGGTAACAAGTCGTTCCCGAACAGGAAATTCTTGACAGGAGCGATTTTCTTCTTCACCTTCCCAGACAGCTGGTGAGATGAGGGCAACATGAGGCCTGTTTTTTTTCCAGGCATCACGAATAACTGAAGAAATAAGGTTAAATTCTGCAGGTTCCCTGATAATGGTGCAGGGAATGCCATACAAAGAAAGAAGATCAGGGATTTTTTCATTGAAAGGTATTTGTGCAGCAATTTTTTCCTGGTAATACCCTCTCCAGCTTGCCAGGACAGGAAGCGGCAGGGAATAAAGGAAAGGGAGAGTCATCAGGGCATTGAGCGAATTTCCAAGACCGGAACTCTGCATCTGCAGGATTCCGCGTTTACCTGTTAGAGACAGTCCGGATAAAATTCCAATACCATCTTCTTCGCGTGATATCGTAATATAATGGAATTGTTTTTCGAGGATTTCACAGAGTATCTTTGTCCGGTCACAGGGAAGGGAGATAATATATTCTATTCCTTCTTTTACGAGAATATCAGATACTATATCCTCATACATATAATATAATCCATTCCTTGATTTTGAGAGATATTATCTCAAACGGGGTATCTTTTGTGGCGATAATATCAGGCTCTTTCTCATACCGTGAAAGGTCTCGTTTTCCGGATTCATATCCACCACCAGTAATATTAAGTAAAACCGTTTCATCCGGATTAATAATGCCAGATTGGACAGATTTTAACAATCCGGCAACACAAACCGCAGCAGCAGGATCCAGATCTATTCCTTCCTGTGATAAAAAGATTTTTCCTGCCTCCTCTGCTTCAGATGTAGTTACCCCGCCCATAATTCCATCCGTAGCAACAAGGGCATCAAATAATCCACCTGCAATCCCGTACGGAGGAGTCCGATTGGTAAGAACATCAGAAAAAACCTGTGCAATTGCCCTCTTGGCATCTGGCATATCCTCATCCCTGACATCCTGTCTCTTCTCCTGCCAGGCCCTGACCAAGGGAATGAACGGTTCGTTCTGGAATAAGAGCAGCCGGGGCATTTTTGTACCAAACCGTCCATCTTCAATTAACCGGAGTGAGGCTTCATATGCTGCAATACCACCGGTCCCACTCCCAACCGCCTGGACGTACAAGTCAGGAAGATGACCAATGTTCACGGTTCCGGCCAGCATCACCGTGCCCATTCCGTCTCTTCGGGCCACATTTTTTGCACCACCTTCCGGACAGATACCGGGGATGGAGCAGATTTTATTACCAAGATTTATTGCGTCGGTGTAATCGCCGGAGATCGTGATGAGGAGAACATGCGGGGCTGGTCTGGTTGTCCATATCCGGTCATGTGCTGACTGTGGAATAACAATGATTACCGGCTGGCCGGTCTGGGCAGAAACCTCAGCAAACGCTCGTCCGGTATTTCCTGCTGATGCTACCTGGATGACGCCAGAAACACATTCCTTCATTCTCTGCACCGTAGGGAATGCTTCAAACTCCTTGAATGAACCACTTAGAACTAATGCACTTTTCTCAGGCCAGTAACCAGAAAAAACTATCCAGAGCCTGGAGAGACCCATAACTCTTGCCAGATGAGAACTTTTATAACAGACAGGTTCTGCTTTCGTTGTCAGGGTATCGTGAACCGGTAGCCAGTCCTTATATTTAAAAATACCCGGAATAGGATGGATTGTAATATGCTTTGCAGAATATTCTGCCCGAAGAAGACTATTGCACCCATTCGGGCAGGAAAGCAGATAGGTGTCAGGGAATATCTGCCCGCATGCAAGGCATCTGAGCAGATGAGTCATATCGAAAACTCCCCGTCAATGAGCAATTTTTTGACCTTTTTGCATAAAATCTCTGCTCTTCTCCTGTCAGACTGTCGGAGAACTATAGGAATTTTTATACCCCGGACATCAAGTGAACCAAAATGTCCTTTATATGCTAATCCTTTACAGACCTGAACACAGGTTCCGCAGACAAAGCAGCTATGATGGCTTATTGTCCGGTCATCCTTAATGGCCTGAACCGGACAGGATTTTATGGCATTGCAGGGAGAACAATTCAGGCATCTTTCAGGATGAAATGTTATCCGGGAAGCAGTATTTGTCCATACCTCATTGTATCTTGCCATACCAAATGGTTGACGGGTGGCGATATCGACGACAGGCATGTGAATATCAGCATCGCGGATACACAGATTGCGGATAGTCATGTCATCAACTAGTGGAATGGCCGTACCTATACTGGTGATACACTCAGGACCTGCTGACGTTACAAAACCGCCACAATATTGCGGATCCATCTCTTTCATATCAGCATGCACAGAAAGATTTGGTTTTTCAGGCGAACTTCTGGTACCTGTCCCGATTACCCTTCCAACACTCCCGTTCATTACCACGGGGGCTCCAGGGGAGAGAAAACGCATGCAGGGATCATTTTCAAGCGGATTTATCTCACCACATCCGGAAACGGTGGCCTGTTTACCTGATCCCTCCAGAGGCAGGACAGAAAAAATTGTTTGAACTGGTTCACTTCCCTCGTTTGTTATCGCGGTATAGTTTTTAAAAGCGCTTCTGGTTGTAAAAAGCCTGGCCAGTGGAAGATCATCCAGAAAAATTTCAGCAGAATACACTTTTCCTCCAGCAGTAACTTCCACATCAACTGGTTTTCTGCTGATGAGATCCCTGAAGAGATGGCCTCCACCGTACCGATTATGTGCATAAGCCGTCCCGAATACCATGAAATCCACAAGGCCTAACCGCTCATTCGGACAGGGGCCGGGGATTCCCGGGACTCCCTGAATGGTTACAGAATCAGCACGGGCAAACGTTCCGGGTGAAGCAACCGGAACCGAAAGAACAGCATAGGTTCCGGACATGATACCACAGGTACCACAGGTCACAACATCAACATCAGAAATATCATCCCCCCTGACAACTCTGTTTTTTAGTTCAGATGCCGTGACAATAACCGCATTTTTGGATTTCAACCGGTTACGAATCTCGTTGATAGATCTCATAAAATCCTGATATCCTCTACTCTGACCTGTAGCTTTTCTTTCCGCGATATTATCTGGTTAACAACCCCGGTATGTCCAAGGTTCATCATACAATATGCCGGAAGAAACTTCATTCTTTTTCCGATAACTGGTTCATCACGTACAATTTCTGCAAGACCCTCAAACCCGATGACGTGATATGCTTCCAGGTCTTTGACCTCTTTTCCCCTTGAAAAAACGGGACCCACTACATGGGTTATGATAACTCCGGATACATAACTTGCAGAGAGTACGGTAAGGACATGCTGAACCGGGCAACCAGCACCCATTGGTCTTCCAGTCAGGATATCACCCGGCTTAATGTCCCACCGTTCAACAATATCTGGTCGGAAAGGGAGTATTATTTTTCGTGCAGAGCATTCTCCAGGCAGGGGGAAAAGGATAAAATCAAAGGAATTTCCTAAAATATCAATTGCATCAGGTCTGGAATCGGTACATTCAGTGCAATATTTCATTGTGATAGACGTGGAAAAAAAGGGACATTCTTCTTTCTTCCGGTAACCTAGTCGGACAACATCAAGAAATTCTTCACAGGTACCATACCCACACGCTCCACAGTTTCTTCCCGGAGGTATCCAGCCCTGTTCCATCAGTCTCCCCTGAACATAAGTTCATCACCGTCCAGCTGGCGAAGAACACCAGAATGGTTTTTCCACCCGATATTCTTCTTTCCAATACAGACCGTACATACACCAAGAGGAGGAATCCCACGAAGCATGATTGAGGATGGATCAGTTATCTCACAGGCAGTCTCAATGGATCGTGTTAGATACCGCATCCCGGTGCCCTGGACCGCATTAGTCTCAACAATATCAATATCGCTTCTGATACCCCGAATTTTCTCCCGGAAAACCTCCTTTTCAGCCTGTGAAACTAAGTCAATCCTGGTAACCACAGCAATATCAGCAAGAGCAATCATGGGTGCCATCTTTGCTGGTGACTGAATGCCGGATATCGCTGATAAAACCACGATTCCAAGCGATTGAGTCGTGTATGGAGTGCAGCGGAGGCATAACCCGGCACTCTCGACAACCAGCATGTCAGATCCTTCTTTTATTGCCCAGGTGATTGCATCGTCAAGGATCATGATCCCTGCATGGTCTGGACAGAGGTCACCAGAATAAATTTTTCGGGAGGGGATACAAAATTCCTCCCTGATCTCTTCGTCTTCTGTTGCACACACCACATCTATTTTCAGGAAAGCAGCCCTGATTTGTGAAAGGGAACGAATAATCTGCCTGACAACTGCCGTTTTTCCTGCAGAAGGAGGGCCTGCGATAATGATGAGTTTCATTACAGGGATACCGGGAGAGGGGCGGTAATCATTTCACCGGCACGGATCATCTCTCTTAATTGACCAATCATGGTCTCTACAGATATCATCTGCCGTATTGCCTTTTCTTCTGCCCCATCCGGTACAATGACACGTGATACTGCTCCGTCCTGCATGACAATCCTCCTGTCAGAAAGAAGAGAAACAAGTGGATCATGAGTTACGAAGAGCAATGCCTTGTGATGCTGACGGAGGACCTGGATAACCTTCTCTTTGAAGATACCGGCATTTTCTACTTCATCTAGAAGGATGATTGGAGTATTGGAGATCAAAATGGCATCTGCGACCATCAGGGACCTGGTCTGACCACCAGATAGGCTGGTCATCCGGACAGTTCCTGTTATTGGTTCACCGGTAAACTGGTTGGCAAGAAGGATCGTATCCTGAATACAGGATTCATTCATACATCCCCGGGAAGAAAGATGCATTCGAAGGAAATCAGAAACCGAGAGATCACACAGGCACCGGGTATTCTGAGTAATTAGAGCGACAGGTTTTGCAGCAGGATCGCGGACAAATGCTTCGGGGGGAAGTGAACCATTAACCAGTATTGTACGGCCGGTAATGGTATCCCGATTAGCAAATATTTCAATGTCATTGATAAATGCACTTTTTCCGGATCCAGTAGGTCCTACTATTGAAAGAGTATCCCCTGGCCTTATCGTGATTTCATCAAAAAATTCTTCTTTTCCCTGCCTGTTTTTTCCTGGAAGTATAGTAATCTCCCTGATCTCTTCCCTCGTCATCATATTCTTACACTATTGGAGGAAACTATATTTCATGATATCTAAAAAAATGAGAGAGATAATCCCTATAAGGGCAATTTTTCTTCTATTAACGATACATAAATATAAAATTTTTAACAAAAAAGATTGATGTCATGAAAAAAACCAGTATCAATTTCTACTCTGGCAATGGTTCACCATATATCTCTATAGTTCACAATATTATCTATAGTTCACAATAATCTATAGAACATAAACTGATGTATCTTACCGAGGTATCATACTTAACCTCTGCCATAGGATTTTCTGATAATACTTCTAAAAACGTCATATTCCCTGATTGATTTAAATCCTGATATGTCCTGAATGAGGAGTCGGACTATTGTGACATCCGGAAAAGAGAGTATTTTAAGACAGAACTGGAGACAAAGGCCATTTGAACATGTTATGCACATGTTTTGGTTTATTTGTGCCATATCCTCGATCATCGGAATATTTTTTATCCTGTTTTTTCTTCTGTGTGATGCCTTCCCGGCTTTTCTGGACATTGGTTTTATTCCTATCCTAACCGGAGAGAGATGGGATCCGGCAAGTGCTATCCCGAAATATGGCCTTGTGCCCCTCATAGCCGGGACACTTATGGTGACTATCGGGGCAATGGTATTAGCTGTTCCGTTTGGAATTGCCTGTGCAATTTATATTGCGGAACTTGCTTCCCCACGGATGAGGAACGTCCTGAAACCTGCGGTTGAACTCCTGGCAGGCATCCCATCAGTGGTTTACGGTTTTTTCGGATTGATAATCCTTGTAAAAACCCTTCAGGATCTCCTTCAGATTCCAACCGGAGAGTCGGTTCTCGCCGGCTCCATTCTCCTTGGTATTATGTCACTTCCAACCATCATCAGTGTGTCAGAAGATGCAATAAGTTCAGTTCCACGTTATTTAAAAGAAGGATCACTTGCACTAGGAGCAACCCACTGGCAGACAATATCAAGGATTATCATTCCGGCAGCACTTTCCGGTATCACTGCAGCCGTTATCCTTGGAATTGGCCGGGCTGTGGGAGAGACCATGGCCGTGATCATGGTGACAGGAAATGCGGCGATTGTTCCGGAGCCTTTATGGAATATCCTCTCACCAGTCCGGACTCTGACGGGAACACTGGGAATAGAGATGGGTGAAGTAGCAGTTGGTTCACTCCACTATCATGCTCTGTTCGGTGTGGCAGTTGTACTGCTCCTGATAACACTTCTCATTAATCTTGCTGCTCTGACGGTGATGAAACGAATTAAAAATTCCCAAACAGGAGGGGAAGGAAAAAAGGGATTAATTCCGGCATTTATGATGCCTGATATCCTGTCAGGTACGAGCAGGTATCTCCCATATATAATCGTTGTAATCCTTTGTATCTGCCTTATATGTATAGGAATATGGCAGGGGGCACTCATTGTCGCCATAATCTTCGCGATATCACAGATTATTGACATTCTTATGGTCAGGCAACAGATTCAGAGACTGTGGTTTAGTATAATCACGGGTATGATGGGCATTGTAACAATCATCCTGTGTCTGATTCTCTATGATATTTTTTCGCATGGTGTTCCATATGTTACCCTGGACTTTCTTACCCAATCTCCGAAAAACCTTGGGAGAGGGGGAGGCATATTCCCAGCCATTGTCGGAACCTTCCTTTTAGTCACCGGTTCAATTCTGATAGCCCTACCTCTTGGTATCGGTGCAGCGATTTACCTAGTTGAATACACCAGGGAAAATTTTCTGACACGAATCATCCGAACCGCTACTGATCTACTCAACGGAACACCATCAATCGTTTTTGGATTGTTTGGTTTTACATTTCTGGTTCTTTACATGGGTTTTGGAATCTCTCTTTTGGCTGGAATGATTACACTTGGCCTGATGGTCCTTCCGACAGTAATAAGGACAACAGAAGAGGCACTCCGTAGTGTACCTGACGGCCTGCGGGAAGGATCCTATGCATTAGGTGCAACCAGGTGGCAGACCGTCCGCCGGGTGGTTATTCCTCCATCAATTCCGGGGATTATTACCGGAACAATCCTTTCCATTGGAAGGGCTGCCGGAGAAACAGCACCGATTATGTTTACTGCAGTTGTATTCATGCAAAGACGACTTCCGGACTCAGTGCTGGACCCGGTTATGGCCCTTCCGTACCATCTTTTTATCCTGGCAACCAATGTTCCCGGTGCCAGAAATAACCAGTATGCAACAGCAGTTGTGTTACTGATCCTTGTAATTTTGATTTATGGTGTTGCAATCATGATCCGTTATCATTATGATAAAGATACCAGGTGGTAACTCACATGGATAAAGATATAATTCTTAAAGTTTCGGAACTGGATCTCTGGTACGGAGAAGTTCATGCTCTCCATCAGGTGAACCTTCCAATTGCAAACCGTAAAGTGACATCCCTCATAGGACCATCTGGTTGTGGAAAATCAACCCTTATCAGGTGTTTTAACCGCATGAATGACCTGGTAAATGGATGCAGGATATCAGGTTGTGTTGAATTCCATGGGGAAAACATCTATGGAACCTTCGCTGATCCCGTGGATCTGAGGAAAAAGATCGGGATGGTCTTTCAAAAACCAAACCCTTTTCCAAAAACAATTTATGAGAATATTGCTTACGGCCCCAGAATACATGGATTGAAAGACAGAAAAGAACTGGACCGGATAGTCGAGGGATGTCTCCGGAAAGCGGCTTTATGGAATGAGGTTAAAGACCGGCTCTATGAATCTGCAATGGGTCTCTCTGGAGGACAACAACAACGCCTCTGTATTGCCAGAACACTGGCAGTAAACCCGGAGATAATCCTGATGGATGAACCATGCAGTGCTTTGGATCCGATTGCCACGTCAAAGATTGAAGACCTGATAGATGAACTAAAAAAAGAATACTGCGTGATTATCGTTACCCATAGCATGTCTCAGGCAGCAAGGGTTTCGGACTATACTGCATTTATGTATCTTGGAGACCTGATAGAATTTGGAGAGACAAGACAAATTTTTGAAAACCCTCGAAAAGAGTTGACTGAAAACTACATAACCGGGAGGTTTGGATAATAACATGAGTGTAAAAATTCGTTCTGAACTGATGCAGATACACGATCAAGCCTGCAATCTTGGAAATTTTGCCATCGACATGTTGCAAGACAGTATCAATGCATTTGAACAGGCTGATGCAGACCTCGCAGCAGATGTCTGTATCAGGAAAAAAGAACTCAAAATAAAATTTATAACTGCTGAAGAGTCAATGTTTCAATATCTTGCACTCTACCAACCAGTTGCAAGAGATATGAGGGAAATTGTTGCATCACTCCGGATCATCTATAATTTTGAGCGAATTGGAAGGATGGGATATGATATCGGCGAGACAATAAAGGTATTATCACAGTGCTGTGAACTGGCCGACCCTGACAAGCTTATAATTGTTGCAAGAAAAGTCCTGACAATGATAGAGGATGCAATGGAGGCATTCTCAAGGCGTGATGTTTCACAAATAAAAACCATGCGTCAGCGGGACTCTGAAATTGACCGACTCTATTGTGAAGTAATGAGAGACATCATTAAAAGAATGGAGCAGAATAAAGAAAATGTCTCAGCACTGGCTCGTTATGTCATAATTGACCGGTACCTGGAGCGGTGTGGTGACCAGGCATGCAATATTGCCGAAATGACAACCTACATGGTTACCGGTGAAAGAATTGAGATGAGTTAAAGACATTTTTTCTATTTTAAAAAATTTACCGGGTAATTGGAATAAACCCTTCTCCAATGATAATCTGTTCGATTTCAGGAGTTGAGAGAAAACTGATAAAATCAGATGTAATGCCTGCAGGCTCTCCATTTGTTATAAGGTTAAGAGGCCTTGCCACCGGATATAAACCATTTTTGACTGTTTCAATGGAGGGTTTAATTTCTTTACCCTCAACAAGAATTGGAACAGCATACACATCATCATCAATGTAACCAAGACTGACATACCCGATGGCTGAAGGAGTCTGACGAACACTCTGCCAGACTGCACCGTTTGAATTCTTTTCCAGTTGATTCTGCAAAAAATCTTCCCGGTTCATGATCTCGACATGAAAAAATTCCCGGGTACCTGACGCACTATCACGGCCTGTTACAACAATTACTCCGTCTTTTCCACCAACTTCTTTCCAATTCCTGATAGTGCCGTTGTATATCGCTTTAATCTGCGCAAGTGTCAGCGATGGAACAGGATTTGTAATATGGGTAATAATTACCATACCATCAATTGCGATACGGTGTTCGACTAATCCAGGATATTTCTCATTCTCTTCTCTTTTGATATCACGGGATGCCATACCTACCATGGCTGTTCCTTCACCAGCTGACATTACCCCTACACCTGATCCCCCACCTGTAACAAGTACTTCAATATCCGGATTTTTATCCATGAATATTTCTGCTGCCTGGGCAATTACCGGGAGTACTGTGGTAGAACCAGTAATAGTCAGAACTTCAGACTGCCCTACACGCATTGCTGGTTCCCTGCTCTGGTTTTCTATGCAGCCACAAAGAAGAACCATACAAAAACATAATCCTAATACGAGCAAAACGGATTTTATGGAAATATTTAACGACATGGTATCACTCCACACCACAAACAATAGAATGGATTAATGAGCATATTACCCCATGAGAATAAAGAACATATATCATCAAACTTACCATGAGAGGAAATGAGATGCATCAGGATGGATTTTAATAGAGCGTGTCAGATACATAATAATCAAGAGTGCTTTGTCTAATCATAAATTGATACTTTTAGAGGTAAATCATTTCATCCACCAGTAAACAGGACTTTTTATGTACCGCGTGCTCTATGTAGATGATGAACCTGGCATTCTTGAACTGGTCCAGATGTACCTGGAAAGTTTTGGAAACATGCTGGTTGATATCTGTCCTTCAGCAGATGATGCAGGAGAACTGGTTGAAAAGACTGCATATGACGCAATAGTTCTGGATTACTACATGCCTGATGTGAATGGTATAGAATTTTTAAAAATTGTCAGGCAAAACGGTCTCGAATGTCCAATAATCATCTATACCGGCAGGGGGCGGGAAGATGTTGTCATTGATGCACTCAATAATGGTGCAGATTTTTATCTTCAGAAAGCAGGAGAACCGACACAGGAATTTGCAGACCTCTATTCAAAAGTTACACAGGCGGTTCATAAATTCAATGCAGAAAAGAGGGTAAAAGAAACCTCAGCTTTACTCCGCTCAACCCTGGAATCTACAGCTGACGGTATACTGGTTGTTAATGTAGATGGCAAGGTTTCAGCATGGAACCGTAAATTTGTCCAGATGTGGAATATACCCTATCATATCATAGAGGAAGGTAATTATTCTCAAATTTTAAGTTACCTTCTTCCCCAGATCTCAAATCGTGACCAATTTTTCCAACACAATGATTGGCAACCACGGGAAAGTATCAGACCAGGAATTGATATTATTACCCTTCGGGATGGAAAAATATTTGAACGCTATTCCCAACCTCAGATGATTGACGGAGTCCTGGTGGGTAAAGTCTGGAGCTACCGGGATATCACCATTAAAAATTCATTTGAGACTGCTCTTAGAGAAAGTGAAGAAAGATTTCGATTGTTGTTTGAGCAGGGCCCAGTACCATACCAGTCTCTTGATGAACATGGCAATATTATTGAAGTGAACGAGGCATGGACCAGGCTGATGGGGTATAAGAAAATTGACGTGTCCAGCCGTCCATTTTTTGAATATATTCCATCAAACTGGAAAAAGGTTTTTTTTGATTACCTTGAGTATCTCAACATCACGGGAAATGTGGGTCTTTCAGAAATGGAAGTAATCCACCAGACTGGGAAATCTATTCCTATTTTAATCACAGGAAACATCTTAAAAGGTGTCAGTGGCATGAAATTTCGAACACTCTGGACATTTTCTGATATTTCTGAATTAAAACTCATTGAATCCCAAAAAAATGAAGCCCTTTCGCAAATCCAGAAAAACCTGGCCGAACTGGCAATATTAAATGATGGAATAAGAAATCCTCTTACGGTTATTGCCGGACATGCAGAACTGATCCTTGGAGATCAAGCGGACCTGATATTAAAACAAGTCAAGATAATTGATAAAATGGTAAGCCAGCTGGACCAGAGATGGCATGAATCAGGCAAGATCCTTAATTTTTTGCGCAGGCACCATGATATCCATATGACCGATCATGATTCTTCTGAAAAATCGAAAATAATTTGATCTGGTTCAAATGATCTAAAATCAGGAAATAAGCAGTTCAAAAATGATTTGCCATGGTCATTACTATCCTGATGCGAAGACCTAACTTCTTAGAAAACTGACCATAACAATGAAATGAGTTTTGCCTTTTTTGATATTATCCTTCATATCGATTCTTACCTGGAACAGATGGCGGGAGAACTGGGGATCCTGATTTATGCAATTTTATTTCTAATAATTTTTTGTGAGACCGGTCTTGTCATAGCACCTTTTTTACCAGGAGATTCACTTTTGTTTGTTTCTGGTACACTTGCCGGTACCGGGGTACTTGATATCTGGCTGCTTATCGCAATTATATTCCTTGCTGCAGTTGTTGGAGATACTACCAATTTCTGGATTGGAAGATATGCGGGATGTAGGATGTTTGAAGGCAGGCTTGCTGCCATTATTCACAAAGAATGGCTCGAAAAGACACATTCATTTTATGAAAGATTTGGGGGCATTACTATTGTAATAGCTCGTTTTGTGCCGATTGTCAGAACCTTTGCTCCCTTCCTTGCAGGAGTAGGTAACATGAATTACCGGTGGTTTCTTGCATATAATATCCTAGGGGGATTCATGTGGACAGCCGGGTTTGTGGGAGGAGGGTTTTTGATTGGAAATATTCCAGTGATTCAGGATCATGTCTCAATGGTTATGTGGCTGGTTCTTGGTCTCTGTTTATTCTCAATTGGCATGGTTATCCGATCAGTAATATCTGTTATGACGACAAAGAAGGAGAAAAGTAAGGGAGAAACTGCAGCAGATATCTGCTATAATATAAAAAATGAAAAATAACAGGATAGCGGTTTTAACGAATTAATATCCCAGAAATGTGAGGTCTTGTATGCATTGTGATAATAGATCCATTAAAGAACCTGGTTTTGCCCGCTTCGCAGCAGAAACAATGCTTCCACTTCTTTCACAATTAGACCAGGAATTATCCGGGGTAGTCTCTTCGGATGACATTGAATATATACACCGGGCAAGAGTGGCGACAAGGCGTCTTCGCGCCTGTCTGGGTATTTTTTCATCGTGTTTTCCAAAACCGATAACTAAAAAATGGAGTTCTGACATCCGGTTAATTACTCGTGCATTAGGTGAGGCCCGAGACCTTGATGTGCAGATTGATTTTATACAGTCGTATATATCATCACACATACAGGACACCGGGAATAATCAAACGTTATTTTTTACTGAACCGGATTGCAATAGTGCTATTCCTGCGATTTTATCATCTCAAACAGAGCCAGATAACAATATAAAAGAACCGATGAACCGTGTCCTTTTTTATTACCTGTTAGCACCTGAAAATGACGATATTGTCGAGAAAAAAGTTGACGCGGGCCTGATTTTTACACCTGCTGATCCAATAAGGCCCGGCCTTGAATGTCTTTTACTCCGGTTACAACAACGCAGGAGTAACATCCAGCAGGATGTCGTGAAAACTGTGGAAAGATTTGAATCTGACCGCATTACTAAATCCATGAGAATGTATCTTCATGAACAGAAGATCCGTGCAGAACTTGAAGGCGTGGGAATTCATACTCAAGTCGCATATCAGGAAGCTTTTCTTCATATCATGGCTGCCAAATCTGTTTTGTTCTCCTTTGAACCATCGCTTTCAGATCCAACAATGGTCCACCGGCATCATGAAATGCGAATAGCAGGAAAAAAACTGAGATATACCCTTGAATCATTCTCCGGACTGTTTGAATGCAAATTGAAAAGTGAGATAAAAACCTTCAAAGAACTCCAGGATATCCTTGGCGATATGCATGATTGTGATGTCTGGATTGAAAACCTGCCAACAATTGCTGCGAGGGAAGAAAAGAGAACATTCCGATATTTTGGAAACCATCTATTTTTTTCCCTGTTAAAACCGGGCTTTCATGAACTATTGGAGAGCAGGATTCAAAAGAGAAAAAAACTCTTTTCAGATCTTCAAAAACTCTGGAATTCATTAAAAGAAGATAAATTCTGGGAGCAACTGGAAGAAAAGATTACTAAACCTATACATTACTCATTCCAGGCAGAGACTGGAAACTGCACGGATAAACCTCTGACTCTTGCACTTATTTCAGATGTTCATGCAAATCTTCCTGCATTAGAAGCAGTCCTTACTGATGCAAAAGAGAAAGGGGCAACTGCAGTGTGCAATGCAGGAGACAGTATTGGATATGGTGCATTTCCTGATGAGGTTGTAACCAGACTGAGAAATGCTCATGTTCTTTCAGTTATGGGAAATTATGACCGTTCAGTACTGACTCAAAAGTGGAAATTGAAAAAAATTCGTTCCAGCGAGAAAAAGGAAGCCATGCAATTTGCTTACCGGCATCTTTCCAAGGAAAATAGAGAATACCTGAAAAATCTCCCCAGGCAGATAAAATTAAGAATACGGGATAAAAATCTGCTTATTACCCATGGAAGTCCGGATTCATTAACTGAGTACCTGGTTATGGAGACGCCTGATTCAAGGTATTCAGAAATAGTAGACAAGACTGATGCAGATGTGATTATTACCGGTCATTCACATCTTCCCTCGATAAAAAGTGTAAACGGAGTCTGGTTTATAAACTGCGGAAGTGTGGGGAGGAGTGAAGATGGTGATCCCCGTGCATGTTATGCTCTGTTAACTGTTGATCCGTTTTCAATAATACATATCAGAGTTCCATATGAAATTGATAAGGCAATAGAGGCGATATATGAGAGACATCTTCCTGAGTCATTTGCCAAAGTAATTTCAGAAGGAAAACCACTGGATCTCATTTCAGATCGAAAGGAAGGAGATTGATGAAACCAGGCCTCTGGCAGGCAATCACAGATTTTTCTGAAAAATTAGACCCTGATCCCGAACATGCCCTGCAGGTCTGCAGAATCTCTCTCATGCTCTTTGATTGTCTGTCAGATCTTCATAAACTGAATGAAAAGGAACGTAACCTGCTCAAAGCCGCCTCACTCCTCCATGATGTTGGATGGAGTTTTCCAGGAAAACCTCACCACAAGGCATCTAGAGACTGGATATTATCAGAAGAGAACCTTCCTTTTAATAAAAATGAACGGATAATAGTTGCCCTCATCGCCAGATATCACAGAAAATCGTGTCCTGAACCGGATCATGCATATTATTGTGAACTGAACCAGGAACAAAAGAAAGTTGTTCTGTATTTAAGCGGAATTCTAAGAATTGCTGACGGTCTTGACAGAGCACACAGGAAAATTGTGCAATCACTCCATTGCATCATTACACCAGAAACCATACAGATTTTTCTGACAACGAGCAGTCTCTTTATCCTTGATTGGGATATTTTCTCGGAAAAGGCTGTACTACTTGAATCTATTTCTAAGCGCAGGATATATGTGAAATGCAATTGACAACTCACAAAATTGTAGGATTCATTGATCTTGGAACAAACTCAGTTCGTCTTCTTGTTGTTCGGTTGAGTCCGAATGGCACGTATGCAATTCTCGCCCAGCAAAAGGAAGTAATCAGGTTAGGAGAAGGAGAATATAAGGAAAACAGACTGACAAAAGATGCTATTTCTCGTGCTACAGAGGTTATAACACGGCTAATAGACCTTGCAAAAAGCAGAGGGGTAAAGCAGTTTATAGCTGTTGCAACATCTGCTGCAAGAGAAGCAAGTAACGGAGAAGAACTCTGTAATGATATTGAAAGATTAACAGGAGTCAAAATCAATATAATATCAGGAACCGAAGAAGCAAGACTTATTTGGCTTGGTGTTTCAAGCGGGGTTGACCTGAGGGATGAAACTGCTCTCTTTGTGGATATTGGGGGGGGATCAACCGAAATTATCGTTGGAAACCAATATGAACCGTTTTTTATTCGAAGCCTGAAACTTGGGGCGATTAGAAGTACCGGGACATCAGTTACGGTTGAAAAAAATGGAAGTGTATCAATTGAATCCCTGAAAATTTTCAGGAGATATGTGCAGAATGAGATTGTCCATTTATCACGACATCTCAAAAAATCGGCTATTTCAAGGGCGTATGGAAGCTCAGGCACAATTCTCTCTCTTGAATCAATTGCAGGATCATATAAGCCGCTCGCAAACAAGCATACTCCCGGATTTCTCGGAACTAATGAACTTGAAACGGTTATCTCATATCTTTCCGGTCTGCCACTGGAAATGAGAAAACAATTGCCAGGTTTAAACCCGGAACGGGCTGACATAATTATTGCCGGGGGAGTAATATTACATGAGATCTTAAAATCTTCCAATTTAAAAGGAATTCTAACCTCATCACGAAGTCTCCGTGACGGACTACTGGTAGATTATATCTCACGTATTCCCGGCTTTCCACACGCTGAGTATGTTTCCATTAGGGAACGATCAGTCAGACAACTCGGAAAAACATGCAACATCGATGAAGAACATGCCCAGCATATTCAGACACTGTGCCTCCAGATGTTTCAGTCTGCTAAAAAAACCGGATTAATTTCATATTCTGATGAGATCAGAGAGATTTTATTATGTGCTTCCTATCTTCATGATGCCGGACAATTCATCTCTTTTTCAAATCATCATCAACATTCATATTACCTGATTACTGAAATCTCCCTGTTAGGCTTTAACCAGCATGAGACAATCCTTATAGCCCTTATTGCACGGTATCACAGGAAAAAACTCCCCCGAAGCAGTGATCCCGGGTTCAAGGATCTAAACCGTACAGACAGGAGAATGGTAAGGGTATTATCACTCTTCCTTAGATTTGCAGAAAACCTTGACCGGAGTCATAACAGGCGGGTATTAAAGGTAAAATTCTCCAGGGAGAAAAATAATGTGGTAATGAAAGTGAACAGTGTTTCAGATTGTTCCCTGGAAATATGGGCTGCTGAATCTGATATTAATTCTTTTCACAGAACTTTTAGAATGCCATTGAGGATTGAACTGGATACCATTGATTGACAACCATCAGGATATATCCCTCTCATTCAGATTCCCAGTGCAGATGAGATCATTGATAGTAGCATCCACTAATCTTTGCATCTGTTCATCATTTTTAACATCTCCAGGCTTGTATCCATGACCTGACACAGACCTGATAATTTTCATTTCATGTGCCTGAGCCCAGATTCGCAGGGTTTCAAGAGTCCTCTCTTCTCCTAGTTCAGCAGACACTGCAACAGGAATGACTCTTTTTCCACGCAGTTGTTTTTCATGCCATAAAGAAAAACTCCTGTCAACCAGATTTTTTATCTGCCCACAGACATCATGGAAATAAACCGGTGAACCGATAATGATCAGATCACTTTTTTGTATTTTTTTTACTATTGAATGAAAATCATCTTTAATCACACATTTGCCGGATTTCCTACATTTTTCACAACCTCTGCACGGATGTATTCTTACACCAGATAGTGAAATTTTTTTTATTTTCAGATTGGGTATACCGGAATTTTCCAACTTTTCAACAAGGGATTTTATCACAAGAGACGTATTTCCATCCTTTTTGTAACTTCCGGAAATGCATGCTACGCGCATACTTACCACCATGATACCAGATAATATATTGGTTTTGTCTCATACGTGTTAGGACATAGAGAAAAACTGAATTTTTTTTATAACTTTTAAAAGGAGCAGGTTCTCTTAATATCTCTTAATTTATCTAGCCCTGAATTCACCTCACCATTAAAATAATCAGGAAAAATTCATTATAACCAAAAGTAAATTCCCCCTCTGAGAGGCTAACATGAGATGATAGAATATTCGGTTTTGGTTGGAGGAAAAGCAGGAGACGGAATATCTCAGGCAGGACAAATAATCGGTTCAATATTTTCTTCCATGGGGTATTATGTCTACCAGTATGTTGATTATCCGTCACTAATCCGGGGTGGACATAATTATTGCATCATCAGGGCTGCAGACCACCCTGTTGCAGCATACCGCAACGAGATTGATGTCATTCTTGCTTTTGATCAACAATCTACCGATAAACATGCTCATCGCCTGAAACCAGATGGGATTATCATATATGATACAAACCGGGTGAAAGCAAAAGGAATCGGAATCTCTCTGTCGGGTATCATAGATCAGTTTCAGGGACTGCCGGTTATGGGGAATACCGCGATGATTGGAGCTCTTTTCCAATATCTGGGCGTGCCATGGGAAACAATTGAACCGGTCCTGGTAAAAAAAATGCCCAAAAAAACTGAAATAAACCTGAATATTGCAAAATCAGCCTTTTCACAAGTACAATCAAACAGGAATCTGCCTGTACCTGGAGGAGATGCAAGGCCGTTTATGACGGGAAATGAATGGATAGGACTTGGTCTTCTTGCAGGGGGTCTGGATGCGTATATTGCATATCCGATGACACCATCATCAGGAATTCTCCATTTCCTGGCAGAAATTGCAGAAGATGCAGGTATCATAGTATACCATCCGGAAAGTGAGATAGCAGTTATCCTGATGGCTCTCGGACTTGCATATGCCGGAAAAAAAACAGCGGTTGGAACATCAGGAGGTGGTTTTTGCCTGATGACAGAGGGTCTTTCCCTGGCTGGTCAGTCAGAGATACCCATAGTAATAGTAGTATCGCAACGTTACGGACCTTCCACAGGACTTCCAACTTATACCGGGCAATCAGACCTCCTCTTTATTTGCCACGCAGGACATGGAGAATTTCCCAGGTGGATTGCTGCGCCGGCAACACCCCGGGAAGCATATTATCTGAGTGCACTCGCAGTACAGGTAGCATGGAGGTTTCAGGTACCGGCATTCATCCTTTCAGACAAATCGTTTTCTGAGGGACTTTATACCGGTGATAAGGAAATGAAAGCACCAGCAGAATTTCCGTACCCAAAACCTTCTGTTCCATATCAGCGATATGAGGAATCCAGTGATGGAATTTCTCCAATTCTCGTTCCACCAGAGCAGGGTGAAGTTATAAAGGTGAACAGTTATACCCACAATGAACAAGGGATAACAACAGAAGATCCAGCTATTACCATCAAAATGGCAGAGAAAAGGAAGCAAAAAGCCATATCACTGGCTGCCTTCTCGGATACCGCAGACAGTATATCGGTATCCGGAAACCCGGAAGCTGATATTTGTATTGTATGCTGGGGCTCAGTAAGAGGGCAGGTGGCTGAAGCAGTCGGGGATCTTACAGTCAGGGTCATTTCGCCGTTGATAATCGAGCCATTTCCAATCAATTCATTTACAAAAGTCATGCAGAAAGTGAAAAAAATTCTCGTGGTTGAAGAGAGTGCAACCGGTCAGATGGACAAAATACTCAGGGAAAAAGGATTTCCACCTGATGAACTGATTTTACGATATGACGGGAGACCATCATCAATTGAAGAACTGCATGAACACATCAGGAGGTTTGTATGAATCAGGCTACACCATTGATTTTGGAGACAAAAAACACATGGTGTCCAGGATGCGGAAATTTTGCTATTCAGCATTCAGTAAAATTTGTCATCGAGGAACTTGAAAAAGAGGGTACACCCAGGGAAAATTTTGTCCTGGTATCAGGTATCGGGTGCCATGCAAAAATCGTTGACTATTTTAATCTCAATAGTTTTTATTCATTGCATGGACGCACAATCCCCGTTGCTACCGGCATCAAAATGGCTAATCCGGATCTTCATGTCATCTGTTTTGCCGGGGATGGCGATCTTTATGCAGAAGGCCTGGATCACCTTATTCATGCAGCCAAAAGGAACATCAATATCACTGTGATCTGTCATAATAACCGCGTTTATGGTCTTACTACCGGACAATATACCCCAACATCACCTTATGGGTACCGTGGACGCTCAACTCCTGCGGGAATTCATGAACCTCCATTAAATATTATTGAAATGCTCCTGGGATCGGGCGCAGGTTTTGTTGCCCGTGCATACACCAGGAAAATCTCCCATCTCCGCAGGATAATCAGGGAAGCAATTCTGCATCCGGGATTTGCACACATTGATGTTCTTCAGATTTGTGCAACTTTTTTTAACCTGACTTCATTCTATGATGAACATGTCTATGAAACATCAGAAGCAAATGTCAGTCAGTTTGATGTAGCCTGCCGTACCGGCCAGCAATGGAATTATTCAGATGAGGGGCCAATTCCGATTGGTATCTTTTTCAAAACATTCAAACCCACTTTGCCAGAAAATAGAGAAGAAAAGCATCCTGTCAGGACTGAAGTTATTAAAAAAATTATTGAGAGTTATTCCTGATCCTTATCCCTGGTTTCTTCTCCTTTTCTCCGAATAAATCTTAAAATACTAATTGCCAGGATCGCCGTGATCCCTATTATTATCATCACATAATTGAGGACATAAATAGAGGGTGGAAGAGTAAAGTTCTCATACATATCGGTTTTCCCGGTAACATTCGATTGATGTGCTACTTGTTTTTCAGAGTTGGTATCTTTTGCAATCCGACTTAGAGTATCACTATATTTTTTTGGAATATAACTTTCATCAAGTGAAATAGCCTTTTCAAAAGCCATAAGGGCTTTTTGCATGTTACCCATGGAATAATAGACACTCCCCAGGTTATTCCATACTTCAGCAGAATCAGGGTAAATCTCAATGGACTTGTTATACGCAACAAGAGCCTCATTGTTGCGATACATTTTAGCCAGCACTTCTCCTTTTTTATTCCAGGTTTCATTATTTTTTGGATCTATCTTTAAAGCATTGCCATACGCATAATCAGCCTCTGAAAACCGGTTGAGAGCACTCAACACATCTCCATACCCATCCTGGTTCTGAAACTGGTTAGGATTTAACGAGACAGCCCGGGTAAATAATTCCAGGGCCTCCTGGTAATTTCCAAGTGAAAAATGTGCTCTTCCCTTTTTGCCAAGTAAATCCGCATTAGTTTTATCGATGGAAATAGCGCGATCATATGCCTCAACAGCTTCAGCATAACGCTGCAATTCCATCAGGGCATCGCCCCTCAATTTCCATCCTTCTGTATAATACTGATCAAGAAGCAAAGCCTGATCATATGCGGCTATCGCGCTGATATAATCTTTATTTTTTAAGGCGTCTTTTCCCTTGTTAATCCATACCGTCGCGTCCTGAATATTTTCAGCGGCATAAGCGCCACAGATAATCCCGCAGAGGCATATGAGAAAAAAGAGAAAAATCACACAGTGGTGTCGGGCCATAAGTTATTCCATCGATTTTTGTATAAAGATTCCAATCAGGATCTGACGCATACAATAAAGTAGTTTCCCTTTTCAAAAAGGAGAGCATCAGATAGGTATATCTGATATTAATAGATAATGCAATTGATTTTTACTGGAGACCAGTTCTGTATGGTTTATTAGCAGTGGAGTAAATGTTTTTTTAGGTATCATGGAGATAGTGAAAATCCCCCGGATGGAAAAGGATGAGTATGATGCATTGATTCATAGCCGGTTTATGGCCAGAATCGCTTTTTCAGGAGAAAAATATCCATATATTGCACCATTTTTGTATGTCTTTGATGGAAAGCACATCTATTTTCTATCAACGAAATATGGAGCTAAGATAGAATATTTTAGAAAATCTCCATATGTTTCGGTGGAAATTGATAAATATACAAGGGATCTCTCCTGCTATATGTTTGTCACCCTACAGGGATACCTGGAAGAAGTAACAAATTCAATAGAGAAAAAATTGATCAGGAGTATGTTTGTAGACCTTATCCAGGAACAACATCTTTCAAACAATATTCTGGCAGCATTGGGGCACTCACCACAGGATCCACCTGAATCTATCTGTACTGAAGAAAGATCAGTAGTCTGGAGACTAAATGGAGTCAGAAACCTTATTGCCCTGAAAAATATCTGACTAATTCCGGTTTAATTTCCAAAATACTCTCTACTCTTCAATACCCCTTCTCGTAATCCATTTAATCATCTTTAAAGGGATGGAAGTATTGTCATTACCTGTAACTACCAGAATTATATGTGAAGAAGATTACCAAAAATTTATAAGACTTCATCCACAACTCATTTCCATCGATGGATAACTCACATTATTATATATCCAGAATTAACGAGATTCTTCGAGCAAATCCAGAGGGAATGACAATATCTGAAATCTCCAGTGGGTTGTCCATGTCCCGGAATACCATTGGAAAATACATCGAGCTAATGTTTCAATCAGGAATGGTTGATGTCCGTTCGGTAGGAAAAGCAAAAATCTTTTTTCTTGCGACTAAAATTCCTATTAATTCACTTTTTTCCTACCTTTCAACTGCTATCCTTCAAACCGATGAACGATACCAGATAAAAAATGCCAACGTCAGTGCTGCGGATTTTCTTGAAACTAAGCAGGAACAATTAATCGGAAGAAATATTCTGGATTTACTCACGATGCAGGGTTTGAGACAGGAGGTGAGAACCAGAATTATCTCATCTGACCGGCCGGTTGTATTTGCATCAGATGTTGAACTCATGAAATCAGAACGAAAAAGACTGATTTGGATGACAATAGCTGATGTTGTAATGTTTAACGGAACTGGTGGACACGTATTTGTTTTAGAAGATGTCAATGACTGGAAAGAGGCAGAGGAAAATAAAAACAGGTACCAGGCATTATTTCGTGCACTGGCAACCGAAACTGCTGACCGGGTTTTAGTAATGACTCCTGACCTGACTTTTTCTTACGTGAATCCTGAATATGCAAAGATATGCCGGAGAGGTGCCGAAACATTTGTTGGGGAAAACCGATCATCATTTTGTGATCCTCACTCTCTTTCCCTGATAAAGGATGCAGTCGCTTATGTATGTGCAAAAGGAGAGCCATACCGTATGATTTTTTCAATGCAGGAACATGGTGACATGCATTGGTTTGATGAGCGACTCTTTCCGATACCAGACAATAAAGGAGAAGTTCACGAAGTAATAGGTATATCACGTGATATAACAGGATTTCAGGAAGGAGGAACAGCACAGGTTCTTCTTTCAGCATTGATGGATATGCTCCATGAAGCCGTGATTACCACCACCCCTGCGGGAAAAGTCCTGTCGTGGAACAAAGGAGCTGAACTGATGACTGGCTATCCCAGGGATGAACTCATCGGGAGTTCAGCTCTTTCAATTATTACTCCCGAACTAAATGGAGGGAGAGACCTTGTTATGGAAACCTCTTCAGGTGAAAATATTACCAGCTTGAAAGCAATAATCAGGGCGAGAGGAGGAAGAAAGAAAAAGGTGTTTATTTCAACTTCGCCGTTATCAATCCAGGGAGGAATTGTAAGCGGTGTATGTATCGTAATACGGGAACATTAATCACCACTCTTTTCAGGTTCTATGTCGGAGGGAGCACATACCGAACATGGTGCATCTCCTCCCCTGACAAGGTAACAAATATTACAAATTTTGTCTCTCGGATCAGTTATATTTCCCTGGATCATGTCATTAGCTAATTCAGATATGGCCTTTGTAACTTCTGGTGAAAAACTAATCCGATATCCACGTTTTCCAGAAATATACTGAGATACTGCAGAGGGTGCCATATTCAGCATGTTGGCAACCATCTTTTGGGAAAGCCCGCGTTTTACCATTTCTCCTGCGAGAACGGCTCGGATAGCGGGAAGTAAATCCCATACAATTGTTTCACAGGGCAGTTTTTCCATCAGTCACACCAGTTCATTATCATTTCACGCCGTGAATTATCAATATATTCTTTCATTTGTGAAAGTTCAGTGTTTTTGCCATCATAGTCTGGAAAAGCCTTTCTCTGGTATCGATGATATTACATGATGCTACTTTTGTCACGTCTGTTCTTCCTGACCATGATACTACTCCTCGTTACCAGTAGTGTGGCAGAGGAAGAAAATCATACAATAAATTCGAGTAAACAATCAAATATCACTCACAATATTTTTTTATTCTCCAAAGCCATCCCATTTGCGGACAATGATAGCCTTGTACTAATCAATTCCAGCATTCCAAATTCAAACGAGTCATCAGAAGCATATTATAACGATATAAGCAATGAGATGAATAACACCCCCCTGCACCTCAATCTCCTGGGTATTCCCATGGAATGTCATTTCTGCCTCGTTTTTAGGATACCACATCCTGTTTGATTGGTGATCATTTAGAAATTTGCCGTAATAATATCATATACCATATGAAACTGGTCAGGTGAATATGATCTGACATATTTCATTCCAATGTCCTGGACAGGATACTGGTGTATCAGATCCACTAATTCATCTTCCTTTTTCACAAGAGCATAAAGATGAATGGTTCCACCAGGTCTGCATAACTGAAACGCTGCAGGAAGAAAAGGGCTTGCATGGAGGGGAAGGTTCATGATTATCCGATCTGCCTGTTTTGAAATAATTCCAGGAAGGTGCATAGCATCAGCAAGAATTGGCACTACATTACCGGAGTGGTTTTTTTGGATATTGCGGGTCATTAAAATCACCGCACCAGGATTCAAATCTCCGGCATATACAATTGATGCTTTTTCAGCCATCGTTATAGCAAAGGGACCTACACCGGCAAACATGTCAACAACCCGCTCACCTTTCTGCATCATCTGAAGAATCCGTTGCCTCTCTCCTGATAACCGGGGAGAAAAATATGCCTGCTGGAGATCTATGGTAAAATGGTGACCATATTCAGTATATTCAGTTGAGGTTCTGTTTTCACCGGCAAGAACCGTGAATTTTTTTGTCCTGAATTCACCTTCAACGGCACTTTCTGCAAAAAGAACAGTATGGTATGATGATTTTGATGCAAGGATCTCCTGTGCACCCTGAGTGTCATCCTCCTGCATTATTGCAATTCCCCCCACCTGTTCAAACCGGGGGAGTACTTTTTTTTCTGAATTACAGGTGAATTCTTCAACCAAACTCCCGTCAACAGGTTCATTTGTAGGAATCAGGAGATATTCCCCATCGGTCCTGATCCTGCAGGTCCGGTTTAGCAATCCCTTCTCAATTAGACTTTGCCGGACTCGTTCTCCATCACAGCTGGGTACACGGACACACCAGGATCTCATCAGCATCCCTCATGTGTTATGACCGGGCCGGTATAACAGATATGCATGGATGAATACATCCGCAGGTTGCGGGATGGCTCACTAAAATTATACGCCCTCGAGAAAGAACTGCCCCCAAAAGAAGCAATAGTTATTAGGCGTTCATTTATTGAGAATGAGACAGGGGTCCCTCTTGACCGGATTGGTGACTGCTCTATCTCCCTTGATTCTGTAGTGAAAAAAAACTGCGAAAACATGATCGGTACTATCCAGGTTCCTGTAGGAGTGGCAGGACCGGTTATTATTCATGGTGAATATGCACAAGGATCCTTCTACCTCCCTCTTGCAACAACCGAAGGGGCTCTTATAGCATCTGTAAACAGAGGATGCAGCCTGATTTCCAGTGCCGGCGGTTCAGATGTCAGGGTTATAAAGGATGGTATGACCAGGGCGCCAGTCTTTGCCGCAGAAAACATCATTCATGCGAAATCCATAACAGACTGGATTTTAACTCATGTAGGCGAGATACGAGCAGAAGCAGAAACCACGACCCGGTTTGGAAAACTGATACACATTGAGGTTACTACTGCAGGTACATCGGTATTTGTAAGACTATCATTTTCAACCGGTGATGCAATGGGCATGAATATGGTAACTATTGCATCTGCCAAAGCGGCTGAACTCATCAGCAAAGAGACCGGTGCCAGGCTCATTGCTTTATCTGGAAACTGGTGCACCGATAAAAAGCCTGCCGCGGTTAATGTAGTTGCGGGAAGAGGAAAGACTGTCATGGCTGGAATTCATCTAACAGAAAACCATATCAGACAGGTACTCAAAACCACTGCATCTGCCATGCAGGAAGTCAACATGCGCAAGAACCTTGTTGGATCTGCACGAGCAGGATCTCTTGGATTTAATGCACATGCTGCCAATGTCGTTGCCGCCATGTTCATTGCATGCGGGCAGGATCCAGCACACGTTGTTGAAGGATCTTTGTGTATCACCACGGTAGATCCTGCAGATGATGGAGTATATGTTTCAGTGACCCTGCCTGCACTTCCGGTCGGGACTGTTGGTGGTGGAACAGGAATAGAGACACAGGCCGAATGTCTCCGGATGCTGGGCGTTTTGGGTAGCGGAGATCCTCCAGGTAGTAGTGCAAAAAAGTTCGCGGAAATAGTTGCTACCGGTGTTCTGGCCGGGGAATTGTCCCTTCTTGGAGCCCTGGCAGCCCAGCACCTTGCCCGCGCCCATAGCACCCTGGGCAGGTAATCTTCATCTGTTACACAACAACTCTTTCTTTTCATTGACCCAAGGGTATTATATGAAACCAGATGGGGTAATGACAATATCTGCAATTTACCGCAGATACCTGATGTTTCTACTTATTGCAGGAGCATTGATTATTTTTGGAATTCCCATGGTCAGTGCTGAAGATGGTTTTCCGCAGACTCATTACTGGAATCCTTACCAGGGGTGGGACATTGAATTATCTTCTGTTGCCGGAATTGGACTTTTCCCTACGGTTGAAGTTGACTGGACACCAAAGCCAACCAGTGGGCCTCTTCCGAAATCTACAACATCCGATACCTGGGTAAAACTCGCCTATTATCCTCCGGGAGATCAGGCAGGACAGCCGGCAATACTGGCAGGATATGTCGGGGGCAGGAACTACAATGCAGAGGTGACCATTACAGGAAAAATGGAGGTCAATGATGATTTCCATGACATAGTGACTATAAAAGCACAAGAAAATGGTATTTTCGTCTGGGCATTACCGGATTCAGTTAACCAGGTCAGGTATTTCCAGGCGGTAGCAAGAGTCAGTGGTGCTTTTGCAAAATCTGAAATTGTTCAAACCTCCGGATTATCTGGATATGTTCCTGTCGATTCCGGAAAAACCACTCCAACAATTGTTGCTGCAACAGAACCGGAATCATCACTTCCATCAATTACCAGTCTTACCCTTTCAGCAGATACCACAAGACCTGGTGTTGGAGATGATGTACAGCTTTCTGGCAGACTTGTTGACAGTTCGGGAAAAGGTGTTGGAAGGGCAACTGTTACCATTGAAGTCCCGGATTATGGAACCGACTTTCTGCCGCTCCTGACAACAACAACCGATGGAGATGGCAGGTTTACGGCAACAATTAACACCTGGGAAGGAGGTTCGGTCCCGGTCAGGGCTGTGTTTGATGGCAATGATCAGTTCCTTGAATCCACCAGTAACACCCTGACATTCTTTGCTGCGAATTAAACCGGCAGCTACATTTTTTTTTAGGTATTCAAAAACCAGACCTCCGGGAAAGGAATCGTCTGGTCAAGGAGCAGGTTTACTATCTGCGGAACAAAAAGACCGATAATAACAAGCATTCTGATCGGAGAATGGTCAATTCTGCGAAATGAAAATATGGTGATAATTAGCAATAGTGCCATAACACCTGCCCACACCCATGTCCATGAAGCTGCCTGACCAGATTGAATAGAATAGACACTGAACCTAACGAGAGATGATAAAAAAAGTGATCCACAAATTAATGCAATAATTGCATAGACCACATCAACAATGAGTATCGTATGATTACGTGTTGCCACGCTGTAACATTCCCAGTTTATCTCAGATAAAAGTATTGGAGGAAATAAAGCTATCCCATGATATTTGAGCTGACACGGGTGATTTTCGTCTCGACATCCACATCTCTTAAGCCTTGTGAGAGCAGATCGTAGTTGGCTTTTGTCATCTGAAGGGATAAGCGTCGATTTACAGACACCGTTTCCTGTTTTGGAATCGTCCCAATCTCAATATTTTCATGAGCAAATCTGTACTCAGGGAGATCTTTAGGTGTACTGATTATACTCATTGCCCTGACGTCATATGCATTGTTTGACCCTTTATTTATTACATCAATACTTATGTCATATGTAATAGTATAATCAGATGGTGAGAGATTCACCAGTTTCACTGAAGAATTTATCTCAATATCAGGTTCTGCATAAGAATTACATCCACAAGACAGGATCCCGGCGATAAAAAATGTTCCCAGAAGTATAATAAGAATATAATAATTCATGATTCCCTTCCCAGTTCTGTGATTTTTACTTCAACTTCAGCAAGTTTCTCTTCACACTGATGAATCAGTAGTGTCCCTTGTTCGTACAAAACAATCATTTCTTCAAGGCTTGTTTCATTATCCTCAATTTTCCTTACTATTTCTTTCAGTTCGGCAATCATTTCCTCATACTTTTTTGTCATGATTCACCTGTTTTATCTCTGCATCTGCTGTCCCATCCAAAAACCGAATTTGTACTATCCTGCCCGGATGGATATCTGTAACTTTTCGCACCAGAGAACCTTCAGACATGACCTGGCAAAAACCACGTCTGAATAGTGACTCAGGTCCGTGAAGAGAGAGAACTGCTGTAAGTGCGCGAAGGTCAGACTGCTCCTTTTCCAGTCGGGTAAAAATCCCGTGTGTCAGACGGTTATGGATCTCCGTCATATAAGACCGTCTTTCCGGCAGTTCACGGAGAAGTAAATATCGGGGGTTTTTTCCTTCAATTCTTCCTTTGAGTTCAATCAGGAGAAAAGATACTCTGGATCGGCACCCTTGTCCTGCATGAACCAGTCGGTCAGAAAGATCTGCAAGGTACTGTCTTTTGATTCCAATCTCCCGCTGCAATCTCGAGGGTGACAGCCGGTCGCGAATTTCATTCAGTTCTTCCTGTGAAGTTTCCATGTAATTTATAAGACAGAGGTACATCCTTCTTCTCAAATGAACGAGATTTTCAGCTTCACTTCTGCGATCAGGAACACATTGCTCAGCTGCATGTGAAGGGGTGGAGGCACTAAAATCAGATGCAAGATCAGCAAGAGTAATGTCTACTTCATGACCGATGGCAGAGACCACCGGAACAGGACAATTTACAATTGTTTCAACGACAACCGGATGGTTGAATGGAAAGAGATCTTCATTGCTTCCACCACCCCGTCCCACGATAATAACATCAACCATATCCTGAACCCTTCGGATTGCGGATGCAATATCCTCGTGTGCAGAAGGTCCCTGGACCAGGGCAGGAGAGAGAAGTATTTCTGAAGGAAACCGACCGGATATCACCTTTTTAATATCATGAATAACCGCGCCTGTCGGGGAAGTGACAACACCAATCTTTGCCGGATACCGGGGGAGGGGGCGTTTTCTTTCCGTATTGAACCATCCTTTTGCGGCCATTTCACGCCTCCATTGTTCAATTAGAAGAGCTTTTTCACCTGCCCCTGAGGGTCTCATCTGAGAAATCTGAAATGTGTATCGGCCACCCGGCTCAAAATGGGATATTGAACCATAAGCACGGACTTCCATTCCATCCTCCGGGGTAAAATCCAGGTACAATGCTTTACTTTTCCAGATTGAACACGAAATTACCGATTCTTTTCCTGATTTTTGTTCAGACAGTGAAAAATAGAGGTGGCCGGAACTATGACGCTTGAAATTTGTTATCTCCCCGGTTACCCAGATATTTTGAAGTTCTTCGCTTTCAAGCAGACGTGAGATAATTGCTGACACTTCTGATACTCGAAAAGTGCGGGGATCCTGGCTTTTATTCCAGTTGTCAAGGGTCACCTGATCCATGATTCCTGATTGATTATATCTATCCAGATAGATAATGTCTGGTGATGGACATTTCCTTTTCCACCATGTTCTTTCATGACTCAGACCTTGAAGAGATTTTTCATGCAGGTAATGAATGTGGGGCAGACACCCTGGAATTCTGGCTGGAGACCCCTGACTTCTGGCTCAACGATCTCCCCCTGAAAAAATTACAAAAAGCAATAGAATATTACCATCCAACCTGTCCATTGTCAGTCCATGCACCAGTACTTGACCTTAATCCCTGCTCAATAAACCCGGATGTCCGTAAAGTTTCGGTAATGTGGATTGAGCGATCAATCCGTCTTGCAGAAGAGATCGGAGCTTCTGTCTGCACGATTCATCCGGGAAGAAGAACTGCAAAACGCTCTCCAACCATAACTGATTACAAAAGACTGGGAAATATGCTGGATGTTATTGAGCCATTGGCAGAATCTGTCCAGGTTAAGGTTGCCATAGAGAATATGGAGCCCGCTGTTAATGCATTACTAACCTTACCTGAGGAAATGATGACGCTTCTGGAGGGGCGCCCATGGCTCTGGTTTACCTTTGATGTTGCGCATGCGATGAGACATGGAGTTGCGATATCTGGTGCTTTTTTACAAATAAAAGAAAGAATTGCTAATATTCATATCTCAGGAAGTGCAGCAGAACGGATGCACGGATTGATATCCCAGGACAGAGTTACCACTACATTCCTTAAAGACATTCAAAAATCCGGATATAATAACCAGCTCACCCTTGAGCTGAATGATCTGGTTTTATCAAAACCACTTGATTACCAGGAAAAAGTTCGGGTGATGAAAGAAGAAATAAACTGGGTCAGGATGAACTTACAATAAAGATTTTTTATTGTGTAGGATGGATATCTATGGTGAACCTGACTGACATACAGAACATCTGTACTGATATGCCGTATCCCGGCGTGATCGGTGAATGATAGATTATTACATATATATTATTATTTTCGCGTTGTGTCTCATCCTGTCCGCTTTCTTCTCTGGTTCCGAAGTGGCATTATTTTCCATTACCAGGGCAAAGGTCAGGACATTAGTAAATGAAAAAACTAAAGGATCTGAAGCTCTTGCAACCCTGAAAAAGAATCCCGACCAGTTTTTAATAACCATCCTTATTGGAAACAATGTAGTAAACATCCTTGCGGCATCAGTGGCGACCGCAGTATCCATAGGATTTTTTGGTGAGACCGGTATAGCTGTTTCAGTTGCAACTATTGTGGTAGTACTCCTGCTTCTGATATTTGGTGAGATCATACCCAAAATGTATGCAACAAGAAATGCAGCAGAATTTGCATTGAAACTCTCACCCATTATTCTTGTCCTTTCAAAAATCTTCAGCCCGGTTGTTTATCTCTTTAACAAAGTTGCCGGAAAGATGACAGGTGGTATGGGTTTTTCTCATCACATGATCACCGAGGAAGAAATTAAGGAATGGATAGATGTAGGACAGGAAGAAGGAACAATTGAAAAGAATGAACAGGAAATGCTCCATTCGGTCTTTGAATTTTCAGATACCCGTGTCAGAGAAGTGATGACTCCCCGAATTGACGTTGTCATGACTGAAGACAGTGCAAGCCCGGAAGAAGCACTTGAAATTTTTAAAACAACCGGTTTTTCCCGGTTGCCTGTATGGCATGAAAATATCGATACTATCCGGGGTGTTCTCAACGTGAAGGACGTGGTTTTTTCTGTCCTGAATCAACAGGAAACCATGCCAATAAACAAGTTGTGCTCAGAACCTCTCTTCGTTCCCGAGACAAAAAATATCGATGACCTCCTGAAAGAATTACGGATTAAAAAAACCCACATGGCCATAGTTCTTGATGAATACGGATCGTTTGTAGGTATAGTAACCGTTGAGGACATCCTGGAAGAGCTGGTTGGAGACATCCTGGATGAATTTGACACTGAAGAAAATGACCTGGTCAGAATTGCTGAAAACGTGTACTCAGTTAATGCCCGGATGTGGATCGAAGACCTGAACAAAGAGCTGGGGATTTCACTTCCGGTTAGTGAAACCTATGAGACAGTTGCCGGACTTTTTATTGAACGATCTGGAAACATACCCAGGATTGGTGATGTCTGTGATCTCGCTGAAGTGGGGATCAAACTGGTTGTCATCCAGATGACCGGAAAGAGAATCAACAGACTCAAACTTATACTAAACCCGCCGGAAGTGGATGACTCTATGAAAGGAGAAGAAAAATGAACCAAGGTACATTCGTTGTCCTTGCTTCAGGTAGAGGAACAAATTTTCAGGCAATTGCTAACCGCTGTGCTGACGGGTATATTCCTGCACGTTGTATTGCTCTCATTTCAGATAACCCGGATGCAGATGCATTAAATAAGGCAAAAAACATGGGAATTCCGGATGAAGTCATTAATTACCGATCATTTCCGGATAAAGACAAATACGAGCTGGAACTTTTAACGGTTATCAGAAGATATGATCCAGATCTTGTTGTCCTGGCAGGATATATGAGACTTCTCGGCAGGGGGATTGTTGAAGAGTTCGAGGGAAAAATGATGAATATTCACCCCTCCATTCTTCCATCCTTTGCAGGTCTTCATGCACAGCAGCAGGCACTGGATTATGGAACAAAAGTTTCCGGATGCACGGTCCATTTCGTGACAAAAGATATGGATGCAGGGCCTGTCATTATCCAGAGAACAGTTCCGGTATTGGATGACGATGATGAAGAAAGTCTTTCAGAAAGGATACTGGTTGAAGAGCACCAGGCATTTCCTCAATCAATAAAATTATTTTTTGAGAAAAAACTGCAGATCGAAGAACGCTGGGTCCGGATCCTTCCCTGATTTCAATGAGTAAAAAACGCCCCCGATCAGACAGAAGACACATCGCCATGGAAAGGATCCGGATTTTATTTGATCAGGCAGATCTCATGTTCAGTTGGAATGGTGAATTCAGCAACCGCTGCGTCAGACATGCCTGCCTCATCGCGATGAAAGAAAGAGTCAGGATTCCTCATATACTCAAAAGAAGATATTGCAGGGCATGCAAAACCTACCTGGTTCCTGGAAAAACCGGAAGAATTAGAATAAACCGGGGGAGAGTAATTCTAACCTGTCTTTCATGTGGCTGGCATCGCAGAATACCGCTAGACAAGAGAAAAGATACCAATGGAAACAAAGAATAACCGATCTCATACCGCATACCATGACCTCAAACCTACCATATGGGTAGGTAAACAGGGAATCACCGATACGATAATTTCTGAAATCCGGTGCCAGATTAAAGTCAAGAAATGTATTAAGATCAAGTGGCTCGCTTCAGTAGACGTTGACCCAAAAGCCATTGCAGAGGCAAGCAGGACAATACTGCTTCAGGTCCGTGGAAGAACGATGGTTCTTGGAGATCCAAAAAGTAATCGCTGACCAAAGTCTCGAAACGTATATGAATACTACACGCGAATAAGTAGAGACTACTATCCGTATTGAGAGTGTGGACTATCGATGACTACCGTATATGATGTTCCGGCTGACAAGCTTATCGCGAAAGCAGCAACGGAACTGAAGGAAAAAGAAGAAATAACCGCGCCTGAATGGGCTCCATTTGTAAAAACCGGTACACACCGTGAAATGCCCCCGGAAGATCCGGAATGGTGGTACACACGGACTGCAGCAGTATTAAGGCGCATATATGTTGACGGACCGGTCGGTGTTGAGAGAATGCGTTCGGTATATGGCGGTAAAAAGAATCGTGGATCTAAACCGGACATTTCAGTTAAGGGAAGCGGTTCAATCCTGCGTAAATCACTTCAGCAGCTTGAAGCAGCAGGATTTGTATCGAAGCAGAAGAATGGCAGAGTAATAACACCCGCAGGAACTTCATTCCTTGACGGGGTTGCATACAAAGTCAGTACAGAAAACCAGTAACTGGTAATGGTGACAACAATGGGTGAGGATGAACTGGCAGATATCCGCCGGAGAAAAATGGCAGAGATGCAGCAACAGGCTGCCATGCAACAGCAGGAGATAGACCGTCAGCAACAGTATGATGCACAGATGCAGATGGCACTCATGCAGATCCTGGAGCCTGAAGCCAGGGAACGACTCAATACCATTAAACTTACCAAGCCTGATTTTGCCCGGGCTGTTGAACAACAACTGGTGATGCTGGCCCAGAATGGCAGAATCAAGACAAAAATATCTGATGACCAGCTGAAGGTTATTCTTCAGCAGGTAACCCCGGCAAAACGAGAGTTTAACATCAGGCGGAAAGGATGAAAGCAGGTGTCCTCTTTTCAGGTGGGAAGGACAGTTCATTAGCAGCTATCCTTCTTTCTCCCTGGTACGAGGTTGAATTAAACACTTTCCTCTTTAGCAGGAATGTCAGTATATCCGATGTCAGGGCTGCTGCTGGAGCTTTGGGTTTTACACACCATATTCGTTTATTCAGGGAGGGATTCCTTACTGAAATCGCGGATATGGTCGTAAAGGAGGGGTTCCCCAATAATGCGATACAACAGGTCCATCGGGAAGCAATCAGGAACCTGTGTGAAACATATGATCTGGTGGCTGACGGAACAAGATTTGGTGATCGGGTGCCTCTTCTATCAGATAGTGAGGTTCGCAGTATCAGTGACCGGTTTGGATGTTCCTACGTCAGACCACTCATCGGATTTCCCAAAAGGGAAGTTGAAAGACTTGTATCACAGTACCTGACTGTCGTATATGGAGAAACCGGAAAGATCTCCAACGGGGATTATGAAACCGGAATCCGACAGGAATTGAGAGAAAGGGGCCTGCTACCTGAAAAATACTTCCCTCCTGCACATCAGCAGTCTTTGACGACAGGCAGACATACTCCCACCTAAGGTGAACATTATGAGCAAACTTACAAAATGCCGAAAGATTCGGTTATCAAAAAAGACCCAGCAGAACAGGCGTGTTCCACAATGGGTTATGGTAAAGACAGCCAGAGCAGTAATGGCACATCCACAGCGTCACAGCTGGCGGCGTAGCACATTAAAGGTGTGATTTTTTTATGGTTGAAAAACTGCAGGAACAGATGTATGTTATCCCCCTTGGAGCGGTAAAAAGAGCTCCCCGGTGGCGCAGAAGTGCAAAGGCGATGAAAGATATTCGTGCATTTCTGAGCAAACACATGAAAAGTGAGGATGTACGCCTCGGACAGGATATTAACGAACATGTCTGGGCAAGAGGAACTGAAAAACCTCCATCAAAAATCCGCGTACGGGCAATGAAGCTCGAAGACGGACAGGTACAGGCTGAACTGGCTGAGGAGTAGATGGACCGTATTGTCTCGATTGCAGGAGATCCCCATATCGGCGTTTTCACCCGCGTATTTGAAGATATAGCGATAGTCCCCCCCGAAACAGAACCAGAATTAATAGAAAAATACGAAAAGGCTTTCAAAGTGGAGGTTATCAGAACAACCATCCAGGGAAGTCCCATTATTGGTTCTCTCGTCGCCGGAAATAGCAATGGGCTTGTTATTACCGGTATGGCAAAAGAAGAAGAGATCCAAACCCTTTCCGAGTATCGTGAAATTATGTTACTTGAAGAGGGAATGAATGCTGCTGGAAATATCATTCTGGCGAATGATAATTTTGCAGCGGTTCATCCGGAGATGGACGAGAAATTTATGGATGCTCTGGGTGACTTTCTTCAGGTTCCGGTAATTCCACTCACACTCGGTGACATTAAAACCGTGGGGATGGCAGCAGTTGCCACCAAAACAGGTGTGGTGATAAACCCCCGGAGTACTCCAGGTGAAATTCAGTTATTAGAACAGGTTTGTGAACTTCCTGTGGGTAAAGGCTCAGTGACCATGGGTAATGCATTGGTTGGTACCGGCCTTGTTGCAAACAGCCACGGTTATCTTGCAGGAATCGGGACTAGCGGTTATGAACTAGGTAGAATTGAAGATATTTTAGGTTTTGAGGAATAACATGGCTGAAAAAAAATTTGAGATAACAGGAACATATCAGGAGAAACCTGACTTTTGGAAACCATTTACCAAGGTTCTCCCGGCTCCGAACGAAGTTCAGGCAAAAGAACGAATTTTAACTATAATCGGGAGTAAGCACCGTCTTGCCCGCCCTTACATAAAGGTAGAGACTGTTTCTGAAGTGAGCGGGGAGTGATCCCGGTGGCCCCTGTTGATCCCAGAGAGGTCCAGTCTCTTCAGAATTACCTGAACCAGTATACCCAACAGGCTGAGGTTTATTCCAGACAGCTTGGGATCATGGAAGAAGGTATTCGTGAAGCAAATGCTTCGATTGAGACATTAAACGCCCTCGCAGAAGCGGGGGAAGCACCGGTATTCATGCCAATAGGTGGAGGACTCAATATCAGGGCGACTATTGTGCAACCGGATGAGGTATTTGTCAGTATTGGTTCAGATATTATTGTCCAGAAAAATAACAAAGGTGCTATCTCTTATCTTGAAGACCGCATCAAAGAAATGGAGGCATCTGTGAAAAACCTTACTGAGGTTCTCCAGAAAATTGATGCGCAGGTCAAAGATATCCAGAAGCGTCTTGAATTACTATACAGGCAGGCCCAGGCAGAACAGCAGGGTGCTGGCTCCCTTCAGTAACTCCTGCTTTTCATATACAGAATGCAGGTGATGGAACATGTTCAAAGCACTGAAGGAAAAACTTTTTTCCGCCAGAAAAAAACTGGAAAACTCCCTTGAAGAATCAAAACCGGAAGCGATCATACAACCGGAATCCGGTTCTGAGCCAGAAGTTTCGCCCGTTACTGAACCTGCACCTGTTATCTCTTTGGATTCAGGAAAGAAAAACCAGGCAGGTTTTACTGAAAAGTTCGTCTCATTTGTTCGTGACCGGGAATTCATTGTATCAGAAAAGGATATCAGGGATATACTGGATGAACTGGAAATCGGTCTTTTGGAGAGTGACGTTGCATTTTCTGTAACAGAAGAGATACTCTCAAGGATTAAAGAAGATCTCTCAGGATCAAAGAGAAAAGTTGGAAAGTCTGTTGATTCTGTCGTCCGTGATGCTCTTTCAGATGCACTCCTCGGAGTTCTGGGTGAAGGAGTTGACATTTGTTCATTTGTGAAAACCCATGAAAGACCGGTAAAAATCCTCTTCACCGGAGTAAATGGAACGGGAAAAACCACATCCATTGCAAAGGTTGCAAGTTTTCTACAAAACAATGGCTTTTCTGTAGTTCTGGGAGCAGGCGATACATTTCGTGCAGGTGCAATAGAACAGATAGATGTTCATGGCAAAAGACTTGGCATCAAGGTTATTCAGCACCAGGAAGGTTCAGATCCCACTGCAGTCCTTTTTGATACTGTTGAGTATGCACGGGCCCACCAGGTAGATGTTGTCCTAGGTGATACAGCGGGCAGGTTCCATAACCGGGCTAACCTGATGAACCAGCTAGCCAAAATCAGGCGTGTTATTAATCCTGACCTTATCGTATATGTTGATGAAGCGGTTGCAGGCAATGATGCTGTTATCAGGGCAGAAGAGTTTTCTAAATCTGTCGGAATCGATGCAGTAATGCTTACCAAGGTAGACATGGATCCAAAAGGAGGGGCAGCTATTTCCATTGCACATGCTGTCGGAAAACCTCTTCTCTTTATCGGAACCGGGCAGGGATATAATGATATTATGGTATTCAATCCAACCATAGTTGTTGCCGATCTCCTTGGTGATGCCTGATGCTTGATAATCTGGGTTCCAACCTTAAAGATGCCCTTCGAAAATTGGCAGGTAAAACGGTCATTGATCGGAGTGCTGTAGAAGAACTGGTAAAAGATCTTCAGCGTGCTCTTCTCCAGGCAGATGTTAATGTCAAGCAGGTCATGCAGCTTTCCCAGACCATCAAAAAACGATCTCTTGACGAACAACCACCAAAAGGTGTTACTGCCAGGGAGCATGTTCTCCGGATAGTATATGATGAACTGGTCAACCTTGTTGGAAAAACCGTCGAAATCAGCCTTGGAAAACAGATAGTCCTGATGGCCGGTCTGCAGGGTTCAGGAAAAACCACAACTACTGCGAAACTGGCTCGATTTTTCAAACGAAAAGGAATGCGGGTTGCAGTTATTTGTGCAGACACGTTCAGGCCAGGTGCATATACCCAGATAAAAACACTCTGTGACCGGATTCAGGTCCCCTGTTTTGGAAATCCGGATGAACAGGATGCCAGAAAAATTGTTCGTGAGGGGCTGGCCCATATACGGGAAGAAGTTATCATTGTAGATACCCAGGGCCGCCATGCTCTTGAGGAGGATCTTATCACTGAGATCGTTGACCTCAATGAAATTACCCGTGCAACTCACCGCTGGCTGGTTATTGATGCCGCTCTTGGCCAACAGGCTCGTGAACAGGCCAGGAGATTTCATGAAGCGGTTAACATCGATGGTGTCATCATCACCAAGATGGACGGAACTGCTAAGGGTGGTGGTGCACTCTCAGCTGTCGCAGAGACAGGTTCAGGGATTGTCTTTATCGGACAGGGCGAAACGATAGAAGACCTCGAGTGGTTTGATCCGGGCAGTTACATATCACGACTCCTTGGAATGGGTGATTTAAAGGCCCTTGCAGAACGCGTCCAGGATTCAATTGATGAGCAGGATATCGATGTAAATGCCATGCTTAGTGGTAAATTTACCCTCCGTGATATGTACCGGCAGCTTGAAGCAGTTAATAAGATGGGCCCCTTAAAGCAGGTCATGTCTATGCTTCCTCTCGGAGGAATGGAACTCCCATCTGAAGCTCTTGATGTCACTGAATCAAAGATGAACAAGTACAAGGTCATCATGGATTCAATGACACCGGTTGAACTTGATGACCCAACGGTACTTAATGGATCCCGGGTGCAACGGATTGCCCGGGGTGCCGGTGCGAACCTTGAGGAGGTCCGTGAACTCATAAAAAATTATAAAATGATGAAACGGACCTTTAAAGGACTCAAAGGAGGAGAGAAAGGTATGCAGAGGCTGATGAAAAAATTCGGGAAAATGTCCTGATGACATCATTCCTGATAATCGGACATACAGCCAGCACCGATCCCTCTTTCTCTCTAAATGACCTTCCCGGAAAAGCAGGCCGTATGGATCTGCTCTGCAGGACGGTTTCATCTTCTCTTTTTTTATCACACGGAATCAGGCAGAATATTATCTGTGATATCTTACTTCTGGGTCCGCCTTATCCAGGACGCCTCATCCGATTCATTGGGAATGAAATTAAAAACCTTTCTCCAGATGAAAGAAATATTGCATCTTTTATTAAAATCGGACTGGCTATTCCAGCAGGTAAAACCTTCAGACAAGCCAGTCAGGGTTTATATTGCAGGAAAGCTGCTCTGGCTGATCTGCTGGCAGAGCAGGAATATGCTGTTCTGGATGAATCAGGAACTGACATCAGGACAGTTCCCGCAGAAAATATTCCGGATGCATTTATTCTATCTGATAACCGGAATTATACTGAGGAGGAACAATCCCTAATTGCCGGCCTGACAGAATTCTCACTTGGGCCTGCCATTGTGCATGCAGATCATGCGATTACTTTGCTTTTAAATGAAACAGACCGGAGGAAATCAGGATGGAACTGACCGAATTATATCAGAAAATATCAGAATATGGAGAGATATGTGACCACTGTCTCGGTCGTATGGTTGCTAAACGCTCATTTGGTCTGTCAAATGACCAGCGTGGACTTGGAATCAGGGTATCTGCAGCACTAACTCTCAATATTCCGTTCCACCCACAACAGGAAACATGCTGGATATGCGGTGATTTTTTCAAAACAACTGATCTCTGGGCTGATCGAGTTATACAGGCATTTCGAGGAATTGAAGGAAAAACATTTGTAATCGGTTCTAAGGTTCCTCCCCTTATCAGTGAATCTGAAGAGATGGTCTGGAGTGACCTTGGCCTTTCAGATCCTGAACCATTAAAATCGGAAATAAACCGGGAAGTCGGAAAGTTAGTTGCAACAAAGACCGGGCTTGCCGGTGATACAAAAAACCCGGATCTTATTGCATTACTCCATCTTCACGAAGAGCGGGTTGAGGTTCAGATTAGATCTCTGTTTCTATATGGACGGTACCTGAAATATGAACGTGGTATCCCTCAGACCCACTGGGCATGTTCCAAGTGTAAGGGTACCGGGTGTGATGCCTGTAACGGAACAGGGAAACAGTATTTGGATTCGGTTGAAGAACTCATAGGAAGACCTCTCCTTCCTATTTTCAAAGCTGAAAAAGCAATCCTCCATGGTGCAGGAAGAGAGGACATTGATGCGATCATGGTGGGTTCAGGAAGACCGTTTATCCTTGAGATCATGCATCCCCTTACCAGAGAGGCGGACCTTAAAAATTTAACAGAAGCCATAAATTCTGTTAATAAAGACCGGGTTGAGGTTATCGATCTTCAATGGAGTCAACGTTCCGAAGTGGAAACCTTAAAGAATCACAAAGGGCATAAAAAATACAGGATTCTGGTCGATATAGACGGTTCCATCCCGGAAACAACCCTTCAATCAGCACTAGAGCAACTATCGGGGGCCACAATACGTCAGCGCACGCCTACGCGAGTAGCCCACCGGAGAGCGGATAAAGTACGAGAAAGGGGAGTCCTTGATATCAGATATACAGGAAAAGAAGGTAATAACTTCTATCTAGAAGTTACCGGTGAAGCGGGACTGTATATTAAGGAATTGATATCAGGAGACCAGGGAAGGACCACGCCTAGTCTGACAGAGGTCCTGAAAACCCCTGCACGGGTAGTACAACTTGATGTAATACACGTAGAAGGGATAGATCAGGTGAAATCTCATGGCACTTCATAATGGACCACGTAAAAAAACCCGGTATAAATTTAAAAAAGATCTTCGATCACGCGGAGTTCTCCCGGTAACCCGGGTTATCCAGAAGTTTGAAATCGGACAAAAAGTTCATATCGTTTGTGAACCGAGCATTCAGAAAGGGATGCCTCATCGCAGATTCCATGGCAAGACGGGGTCAGTAATCGGACAGCGTGGCCGTGCGTGGCTGGTTGAGATTCGTGACGGAAATAAAAACAAGATGGTTATCTCCCGTCCCCAGCACCTGCGAGCGCAGCAGTACTAACAGTAATTAGGACAGATTGGCATGAAAATAAAAGGAATACTGCAGGAGAAAGCAATCACTCTTCCCGAGTTGAAAGAGGAACTGCTCAACGTTGAAGCGGCACGACTTGAAAACGGAAAGGAGATGTCATACGAGCTTCGGCGGAGTATTGAACATGCCAATCAGATCTCAAAAACATCTGCTGAAAAATCTGCAGAACTTGTAGATGCTCTGATTCAGCTTGATAAGGTAAAACCTGATGTGGCTTATCGTATTGCAAGCATAATGCCACGTACACGGGATGAAGTGCGGGCAGTATTTGGAAGAGATAAATTTTCGCACACTCCAGAAGAACTTGATGCAATTATTGATCTGGTGATATCCCACTTCAGATAGGTAGATACCCATGAAAGAGGAGAAAAAGGAGATCAATGCAGTAGTTCTGGATATCCTTCCCAAAGGATACCCGAATGATCCAAGACCCATGTATAAAAGAGAGCCAATTGTCCAGGCTGTAGGAGTGGAGCAGTTCAAACTGCTTGAACTCATTCCCAAAAATCTGACCCTGGACATAGGTGAACTGGTATACATCGGGGGAGGAGAGCGTCCAAAAATTGAACGGGTAAAACGTCGTCTCCGGTATGATGAACTGACCCACAGTGCGATACAGGAACTCTCCTTTGCTATCGAACGGATAGTAAAAGACAGAGAAAAAGACTTTGTCGATTTTTACAACCGTTCAATACCAATCACCCCGAAACTGCATATGCTCCATCTCCTTCCCGGTATCGGTAAGAAACTGATGTGGGAGATAATCGAAGACCGGGAGAAGAAACCGTTTGAGAATTTTGCCGACATTTCTCAACGGATAAAAACTATCCCGCATCCTGAACGGATGATCTTAAACAGGGTTCTTGAAGAAATTCAGGATCCGAACGTCAAATATCATCTTTTTACCTCACGATGAGGGCATACAAGGATCAGCATTTCCTCACCGATCCACGGATCGTAGCCAGGATTGCTGATATCCTGGATATTTCAGGGAGAAGAGTTCTTGAAATAGGACCAGGAAGAGGTATTCTGACACGGGCTCTTCTTGACCGTGGTGCTATTGTCACTGCGATTGAACTGGACAAGAAATTAATTGTATCTCTTTCATCAGATTTTTATACCGAATTAAAGCAGGGATCGCTTACCATTATTGCCGGAGATGCAGTAAAAGTCCCCCTTCCTTCTTTTGAAATTGTAATGGCAAACCTTCCATACTCTATTTCATCCCCGATTACCTTCCGGCTTCTTGATGCAGGATTTGAATCTGCAATACTCATGTATCAAAAGGAGTTTGCAGACCGGATGATGGCACCGGCAGGCAGCAGAGAATGTGGGAGACTTTCAATTATGATTCAGACATATGCCCGGGCAAACCGCTGTTTTGATCTCCCTCCAGGAGCTTTTTCCCCTCCTCCTGCGGTTTCCTCCACGGTCATGTGGATTGAACCAAGAGAACCACTCTTTCCCATAATGGAGAGAACCGTATATGGTGATATTGTCAGGGAACTCTTTTCACATCGCAGAAAAACTGTAAAATCGACAATTAAATCCCTTTCTTCAAAATATGGAAGGGAGAAAGTAGAAGAATTATGTGAGAAGCTGGATCCTGAAATATTATCATCACGGCCTGAGGCACTTTATCTTGAAGACTTTGCCACCATATCCAACAAGCTCAGTTCCTGACAAAAACCAGGTCTACTTACCACGTGAAGATACATTTCTCCTGCTCAAAGCAGCCCGGAGAGTAATTGTTCCTGGTGACACTGTACTTGAAGTCGGAACAGGGAGTGGTTATATTGCTGCTCACATTCATCCAGATTTTCTCACGGTTGCAACGGATATTAACCCTCACGCGGTGCTCCTTACAAAATCCAGGGGAGTTCAGGTTATCAGGACGGATCTCACAGCAGGACTAAAAAAGGTATTCTCACTGGTTCTTTTCAATCCACCTTATCTTCCAACACTACCAGACGAGCGGATTGAAGACTGGCTTGAACACGCCCTTGATGGTGGGGAAAACGGACGGGATACCGTATTGCAATTTTGTACGGTAGTAAAGGATGTTCTCTCTGATTCCGGCCGGATACTGGTACTCATCTCATCTTTACAAAAATTCAGGGAATGTGAAGAATTATTTGCAAATACCGGTTATTTCTTTTCGGTCATCGAATCTGAAATGATGGATGACGGGGAGACTTTGAGAATTTATCAATTGACCCAAAAATAAGAAAATGAAAATTCAGTTGTAACCAGCTATTGCATATTTGTATATCGATCTCTTATTTCCTCAATAGAACAGTGTTTCATCTCAATAAGAGCACTGATAACAGAATCTGCAAATAACATTGCCGATGTTTCAAAGAGCGTGCCCAGGGGTGTGCAGGGGGCTGATATTGATCGGTGTTCTCCCCTGAGCTGGCGGAGATCAAAATGGTCCGGCCCAACCTGGTGACAGGTATTTTCTTCAGTATTAAGCAGGACAACGCAATTGGCAAGTTCTTTCATGGGAGAGACCGGTGATCCGGTAACCAGGCAGATGTGTCCGCCAATCTGGCGGGTTGTTTCACATGCCTCAAGGACGGATTTCGTTTTTCCAGAACCTGAAAAGGCAATGAGAGAGTCATTTGGGTGAAAAGCAGGGGTGACTGTTTCACCAACTACATATGAGGTAAAACCCAGGTGCATCAGTCGCATCGCGAATGATTTTGCAACAAACCCGGATCTTCCTGCTCCAACTACAAATATCCGTTCAGCCCTGATAATATCAGAAATAAAACAATCAACCTGCTCCTGCTCAAGACCTTCTGCAATTTCACCGATACGTGAAACCATCATGAGAATAATGTCTTTGAGAGGAATACAGGGTTCACCGGAATAATGTTGAGACATGATGGTTGCTGCCTTATTGATCTTTTTATCTGAGTTCATCTTTGTTTTGTTAATGGCGGAAATACCTGATTCCAGTAAACACCATAGCCATTTTTCGCCGGTTTGCTTCTGCAATTACTTCTGCATCCCGAATAGAACCACCAGGCTGTATTAATGCTGTCGCACCAGCTTCTGCTGCCACTTCAAGAGTATCAGGGAAAGGGAGGAATGCATCAGATGCCACGACCGATCCTTTGAGCGGGAATTGAGATTTTGAGATTGCAATTTTTGCACTGTCCACCCTGCTCATCTGTCCAGCTCCAATACCAAGAGCGCGTGACTTATCAGCAAAAACAATGGCATTGCTCTTTACATGTTTGCATATCTTCATAGCTAACTGAAGAGCATCTTCTTCATCTGCGGTTGGATCCCGGTCTGAGACAACCATCCATTCTTCCTTTAGAATTGGGGTTCGTTGTACAAGAGCACCACCATCAATACTCCTGACAGCATCTCCAGTAGCTGGCTCTGTAAGCACGAGAAGACGAAGATTTTCTTTAGTCTTGAGAATATCCCTTGCTTCTGGTGAAAAAGAGGGAGCTGTTAATACCTCAATAAATGTCGAAGCAATCTCACGGGCAAGATCTGCATTAACCTCCCGGTTTACTGCAACTATTCCACCATAGGCCGAAACGGGATCTCCATCCCGGGCTGAAATATACACCTCTTTGACATCATTCCCAACAGCAATTCCACAGGGATTATTATGTTTGACGATGACCGCAGCACACTCATCAAATTCACGAAGAAGGCTTACCGCAGCATCAACGTCAAGATAATTATTATATGACATTGCCTTACCCTGAAGGGGTATCAGACCACCAATACCACTATCTCCATAGACACATGCAGTCTGGTGGGGATTTTCACCATACCTGAGCATTCGCCCGTTTTTGTACTGGACAGAATAGACAGACGGCATCTCACTATCAAGACCATGGAGATAGTTACTGATTGCCCCGTCATATGCTGCCATGCGTGCAAACACCTTTCTGGCAAAGGAAAGTCGCTCCTCTTTTAAGATCTTTTTTCCCGAGGATACAACATCGATAACAAAGGAATAATCTGCAGGATCAATAACTACGAGGACATCCGGGTAATTTTTTGCTGCTGCGCGAATCATCGCAGGTCCTCCTATGTCAATAAACTCTATTAATTCATCCAGGGGGAGACCTTGCCGGGTCATCTCCTCAAACGGATAGAGGTTCACAACAACGAGGTCAATGGGCTTTATCCCATGTTGTTGCATAATTGAATCATCAATCCCTCTTCTTCCAAGAATCCCCCCATGTATTCGAGGATGCAGGGTTTTTACTCTCCCGTCCATCATTTCAGGAAAGCCAGTATAATCTGATACTTCCAGGATTGGTATTCCTGCAGACGCAAGAACTTTTGCTGTCCCTCCTGAACTCAGCAATTCTAATCCTGCGTTATTGAGGGCCAGGGCGAGGTCTGTGATGCCTTCCTTGTTCCATACTGAGAGCAGTGCACGCTTCATGCGATAATACTGGGTCACCAGATAATATCATGATGATGTGAAGAATTGCATACCCTCACTCATCCCCTAAAAAAATTATGAGTTTTTCCGGTCAGCCAGTATAAAACAGGTTACAAGAGCGATAATGCATATGGTAATGGATAACGGCTGTTTTTGAGTAGCCTTGGAGGTAGATTTTGGTGGTGAGGCTAACGGAGGTTTTGTAGGATTTGGAGTTACATCCTGAAGAGAACTGGTTATATCCGGCGTGACATCCAGGGTCAGGACAGGTACTACCTCTTCTGTTGGCTCAGGTGTGGGCTCTGGTGTCGGAGTCGGGGTAGGTTCTGAGTCTTTTTCCATACTTTCAGACTCTTCATCGGATGTTTCTTTTTTGGAATCCTCATCAGGCTTTACTTTGCTCAGAGTAAAGGTGGTTTTTGAACTGGTTGTAATGCCTTCACCAGGATTTTTCTCATGAATACTGTTGACATTACATGTTGCCCATGCAACATATTCCCCTTCAGGATATTCTGTTTCATCCCTGGTTTCCCATATTGCACCGGTATCAAAAGGACTGTAGTATACGTAGATATTTTCCAGATTATACTTCCCGGTCGGAGATATCAACTGATTGTATTCTGTCTCATTCGGACCTGTCAGGGAGATTTTTATCGGGGCACCAGCTGAACCTGCACGGTCACTGATAGTGAACATGTTCGTCGAAATCTTAAAAGATATCAGATTACCTTTTTTTATCCAATCCGGATCATGATCGATCCCATTTTCAATTACTTCCAGTTTTACCCATGGATCTTCTACTTTAAATACTGGTTTTTTGCTGACGAGACCATACCAGGTACCGGTTTTTCCAGAAAAGTAGGCAGGATCCACAAAAAAATGGCGTGCATCCATGACTTTTGCCCTGGAATCCGGAGTTCCCTCAGGAAAACCAGAACTCCAGAATGCTATCTCATCTCCGGTTCTTACATTACATTCAGAGATATCAATGTCATTTTCCCCGACAAATACGGTGCCCTCCCGGGGAATTTTTGAGTCCAATGCCATCACTCCGGGGAGAAAGAATAGCAATAGGAGAATTATGACGAGGAAAAATCTGTAGCAACCCATATATTATGATTTCATCTTATTTTTTTTAGTTTTTTGGGCTTTTTTATAAAATACTGAATGAGAGATTGATTATATCACCTGACAAAGTATTATCACGCAGATTTCTCTTTACATACTGGGACTTGTTTTTTTTCTGATAACCGTTCGACAGATCGGGCGGTTTCAATTCAGAATATGGCAGATCATGCTTGCTGGAGCTGCAGGGGTGCTCATTACCGGCCAGATTACTCCAGCTGAAGCGTTGAAATCCATTGACTTTGGAGTGATGGTATTCCTACTGAGTATGTTCATAATAGGAGCAGGGTTTGAAGCAAGCGGGCTTTTGGAAGCATGCATACAATGGATCTCTTGTTATGCAAAAAATGGTGACATGCTTCTTGCTCTTATCATCGTCTGCATGGGATTGCTCTCTGCAGTCTTCATGAATGATACCATAGCAATAATTGGAACCCCGGTAGTCCTTGTCCTCGCAAGCAGGTTTGAAATATCAAAACCAGAAGCCCTGTTAGTTTTATGCTTTGCTATTACTACCGGAAGCGTTTTTAGTCCGATAGGAAATCCCCAGAACTACCTGATTGTGTCTTATGCTGCAGATATATCTCCATATTATCTTTTTTTATCAGGTCTCTTGCTGCCCACCATGCTCTCATTAGGTGTAATATGGGTAATTATGAGACCTTTATTTAAAAATGTAGTAATTTATAAAGAAAAAAACCAATTATTTGACCTTTCACAATATCCGTTCAGAAAAGTAATGTATCTTTCACTATTCGTGCTCTTTACCGGGATTGGTTATAAAGTATTAAACGGGCTGACGAGTTTTGGAGTACAAATACCATTTGAATGGGTATCTTTTGCTGCTGCCATGCCGGTTCTCATTTTTGCACCAGACCGGATGAATATTATCAAAAAAACAGACTGGAGAACTCTGGTTTTTTTTGCAGCAATGTTTATCCTGATGCATAGTGTGTATGATTCAGGTCTTTTCCAGCATATAATACCTGAAAAGAGTTCTCCTGATGTATCCGGAGTCATGGCTGCGGGGATAATTTTATCGCAATTTATCTCAAATGTTCCGTTTGTTGCCCTGTTCCAACCAGATTTATTGTCAATGGGAGTATCACCCTCACTTGTGCTGGCCCTGGCCGCGGGTAGTACTATTGCAGGAAATCTTACTATTCTTGGTGCCGCAAGCAATGTTATCGTAATTGAACAGGCCGGGCGGAGTGGAGTGGGAATATCCATGAAATTATTCTGCAAATATGGTATACCCATCACATTATGTCAGACGGTTATCTATACCGTGGCTCTTACCTGGTATCCGGTTTAAATAGGTGCCGGATTATTCTGATAATGCTTGGCAAATTATTATTATCTGTAAACAGGAAATAGAAATCCATAGATTGAATAATTATGTCAGGAATTCTGGTTGTTGATGATAAACCTGCACACCGTGATCATGTTGCATCTATCCTTAGAAATGCAGGATACCAGGTCACCGGACAGGCATCATCAGGTGCTGAGGCCATCTCTCTCTTTCAGACCATCAAACCAGACCTCGTAACCCTGGATCTTATAATGCCTGATATGAATGGAATGGATTTGCTCAGGGTGATGAAAGGAACTTCCCCCTCAGTATCTTTTCTGATCTGCACATCAATATGTCATGAAATGATCACCGATCTTGCGATGAGATCCGGAGCAGATGCCCTTTTTAATAAACCGGTATCTGCATCATCTCTTCTCACAAAAGTTACCCAAATTCTTGGATCTCCCAAAAATGATTGCTAACCAATCTGTTGATATCGAATTAATGTGATCCGGGAGTTATCCCGGACCTGAAAACAAGGTTATGGGGTGTATCCATGTTCCGGCACAGAGGCAGATATTGTGCGGGGAGTGCTGGATGGGGGGTTTTGCATTTTCTGCCTTTGTACCGGTTATGTCTCTTCTGGTTTGTATAATTCCTCTGGTGAGGATGGCATACCGGATGGGTAGGTATGGGGCTTTACGTTACAGCTTTGGTATCACCTCCATTGCATTCGTGCAGGTAAGTCCCTGCGCATGTATAGTTATATTTACATTCTGTTATATCTACTTTCCTCATGGACAAGTAATCTCAGCTTTTTGTTATGATCCATAAGCATTGAGAGAAAAAATCAAAAAAAATTATTCAAATATAAATATTTCTTCAATAGACACCTGGAAACGCCGGGCCATCCTGAAGGCAAGTTCCAGGGAAGGGTCATATTTTCCCTTTTCAATCGCAAGGATTGTCTGTCTTGTAACTCCGACCTCATGGGCAAGATCTTCCTGAGTAAGGTCGTACATCGCACGAAATACCTTAACTTTATTCTTCATCCTCCCCCCCGGCACCAAATTTCCGCTCATACCAAGATATGAAGAGAATGTATACAATGATCATCAGAAACACGATGAACATAAGTAAAAATGAAAAACGGGCTATCTGATATGAAAAAGGACCAAATGTATCTCCACCCAGACTGATAACCACACCTCCGAGGGCATAAGAAAACAAGGTTATACCCATAACCTGCAATGTTCGAAGTGAAGCTTTTTCTGTAATCAGGTGAGACCGTTCATCAGTTACGATATCATCAACCATCTGCCTGGAGATCCACGCAGCAAGAACCCCGATCAATACGGCCCCGGTCATTATAAACGGTTCAAGGTTCTCAACAGACCAATAGAATATGCCAACTTCCAAGATAGCGATAACACCAAGAAGAAGGAAATATGTGTATTGCTTCATAATGCTTTGTAACGGATCAGAGTATCTACCCGGAGAAGGATAAGATTATTCGTCAGTATCACTGACAATTTCTAATTCTGGTCATTCGGGATGCACTGATAAGGATGAAATGAATGGAATCTGAAACTCCGATACGAGTGTTGTTCATTGACGATGAACCGAGCATGCTTCTTGCAATCAGGGATTATCTGTCAATTGTTCATTCAATCGGGGTGGATATTTGTGATTCAGCTCCAGATGCCCTGACACGGGAAGATCTCTTTTCTTTTGATTGTCTTATCATTGATTATGAAATGCCAGATATCGACGGACTAACCCTTCTTGGTGAAATCAGGTCAATGAACCCGGATATTCCCATAATAATCTTCACCGGAAGGGGTCATGAAGATGTCGCGATGCACGCAATTAACGCGGGAGCAGATTACTATGTTAAAAAAGGAGGAAACCCGGAGGAGCTCTTTACTGAACTCGCGCATTATATTCGAAAAGGAGTCAGCAGGTTCAGGGCAGAACAGGCATTAATTGAAAAGGAACGGAGATACCGGGCTGTTGTCGAGGATTTAACAGAATTTGTCTGTAGAATGGACTCCGATGGTATCATCCTGTTTGCCAATTCAGCGTTTTTAAAAACTCTCCAGATACCTTCGGATAAACTCATAGGAGAGACTTTTTATTCATTATATCCGGATAGCAGAAAGGAAATTGAAGATGTTATTCAGTACTGCGATCCTGATTATTCATCGGCTGCAATTGAACTCCCCTTTTATGCAGGACATGGCAGGATTATCTGGCATCAATGGACAGTCAGGGTGATATTCAACGATAAGTTTGAGATACAGGAGGTCCAGGCAGTCGGACGTGACATTTCAAAACAACGTGAAATTGACCGTCAGGGAATAATCCTTAAAGATTTAGGATTATCACTTGCAACCTGTTCGACCCTTGAATCCGCCCTTAATTATTCCCTGTCAGCAGCTGTTGATATCAGTGGAATGGAAACCTGCGCAATATACCTGCATGACCGGACATATGACAACTTATCCCTGTTTCTTGATCAGGGCCCTTACCGGGCAGCTCTGAACCGGCTTGTTGAAGAAATCCTACAGGAACAAACCATAGATCCTTTTCTTTCCACGGGTATTCCTCAATACCTCAGTATGACGGACTTGCATCAGCGCGATTGTCGTTTTACCGCGATTGCTTTTGTCCCGGTCATGCGGTTTGAAGAGATAACCGGCTGGTTTGTCCTTGCATCAGACACCCTGATAGAAGTCCCGTACGAGGTGAGACGCCCGCTTGAAGGGATTGCCTCACATATCGGAAACGTGATGTCACGTATCGAGGCTGAAGAAGCACTTCGTGATGCACTGATAGAAAGTGAAGAAAGATACATGCAACTCTCTGAGTCTTCCCCTGATGCAATTGCAATCCTTACAGGCACCAGGGTTGTGTATCTTAACCCAGCTGCAACATTGTTATTTGAGGTCTCATCCCCGATGGAATTTATTGAAAAACCTCTTTGTGAATATTTTGATACTAATCTTAAGGAATGGTTTGATAAAGTCATTAAAACTTCAGCACGGGGACAGGGACCCTCAACCGGTGAAGGATTCCTAAAGACCAGGCACAACAAGACGATATATGGAGAACTGATAACCGTACCCATATCTCATGGAGGTGAAGAAGCAGTCCTTCTCCTTATCAGGGATAAAACCAGCGAGCGAATGCAGGAACAGGCACTTACTGAAAGTGAGAAGAGATTTAGAGAGATGGCTGATTTCCTGCCTGAACCTCTCTATGAGGCTGACATTAATGGCAGGCTAACCTTTTACAACCAGGGAGTAATAGCTCTTTTCGGGCGGTTTTCTGATGGTGGACATGGACTGTCCATGGCATGTGAACTGGTAAAATCTGATGAAAAACCGCGTTTTCTCTCCCTGCTCAAAAAAGTAGAAACGGACCTGATTCCCATGGCTGGTGATTTCATCGCAGCAGGAAACCCGGGGAATGAACGGATAATTCACCTTTCTGTTGCTCCTCTTATTCGTGATGGCTCCTGTTCAGGAACCCGCGGCATCCTTGTTGACATTACTGAAATTAAGCGGTACCAGGAGAGACTTCACCAGATGATTGAAGAAAAGGATATCCTTTTTCGTGAATTGCATCACCGGGTAAAGAATAATATGCAGATAATATCCAGTATGCTTCAGCTTCAGGAAGAATACATATCAGATGAAGCTATCCTTTCTGCACTTCATGATTGTGAACAGCGTATAGATTCGATGGCTCTGGTTCATGAAACATTATACCGGACTGAATCCCTGGCTGATATCCCCTTTGACCTGTACCTGGAAAACCTTACCAAGGCAGTCACCGAAGGATTTGCAACCGTCAGAGATGTCAGGACAGAGATTGATGTCAGTGGCATACGACTGAGTCTAGATACCGCCGTAACCATCGGTCTTATTGTCAATGAACTGATGGTAAACTCCATGAAGTATGCATTTGTGGACAGACCTTCAGGAATTATCAGAATCAGGCTTTCATATGAGGAGGACAGATGTGTTCTTCATTACATGGATGATGGTATCGGGCTTCCAGACTCATTTAACATAGAAAAAATCTCCAGCCTGGGGATGAGACTTGTCCGCATTCTTGCAAAACAGATCAGGGGAGAACTAAAAATTCAGAATGATAAGGGAGCAGGTATGGGCTGCACTGTTACCTTCCCCTGTAGTGGTGGTTTACGATGACTCAGGTACTGATTGTTGAGGATGAAGCGATTGTTGCCGAATCAATCGCTTCAAAATTGCGAAGGTACGGCTACGAAGTTCTTGATACTCTCCCCACCGGAGAAGAAGCAATAGAGATATCAGAAAAAATGAGGCCTGATGTTATCCTGATGGATATCCATCTTGCCGGAAAAATTGACGGCATTCAGGCTGCCGAGAGTATCTCCAGCCAGTTTCATATCCCGGTGATTTTCCTGACTGCGTATGCAGATGAACAGACCATAGCACGGGCCAAAGATGCAGGTCCTTTTGGATACCTGGTAAAACCATTCCGTGAACGTGATTTGCACATAACAATCGAGATGGCCAGAGAACGATCCAGGCTTGAAGCAGAACTCGAAGCAGCAAACCGGGAACTGGACTCTTTCAGCTATTCGGTCTCACATGACCTTCGTGCTCCACTCATTGCAATAGACGGATTTTCCAGGATTCTTGAAGATACCTATGCCGGTTATCTTCCACCAGACGGGATTGAGTGTATCAACCGGATCCGGCAGGCATCTGTCCAGATGGACAGGCTCATTGAGGATTTTCTCCGTCTTTCGCGGATTACACGGGCACCAATACAGATTGCACCACTCAACATCTCAAGACTGGCAGAGGGTATCTTACAGGACCTTGCCTCACAACACCCTGATCGGGCGGTACGCTGGAACGTGGAGGAAGGCCTGCAGGCATTTGGTGACCCCGGTCTTAGTGAAATCGCCCTGAAAAACCTGATTGGAAACGCCTGGAAGTATACCGTGAATATTAAAAATGCCCACATTCAAGTTGGGAGCCTGATGCAGGGTCAGTCAAGGGTTTTCTATGTAAAAGACAATGGAGCAGGATTTCCCATGGAAAAAGTAAACCTCCTCTTTATCCCCCTTCAAAGACTTCATTCTCATAAAGAATTTCCAGGAAATGGTATTGGCCTTGCAACCGTTCAACGGATAATACATCGTCATGGAGGAAGAATCTGGGCAGACGGGGAGGTAGGTAAAGGAGCAACTTTTTACTTTACGCTGCCTGAAGAAACCGGTTAACGACCAGGAGTAGAATATGCCCACCATACTCATTGTTGATGATGAAGAATTAGACAGAAAATTGCTCCATTCCATCCTTCTTTCAGCTGGATATGAAGTTGTCGGAACTGCACGAAGCGGTGAAGAGGGAATTGAGTTATTTAATACCCTTCATCCGGATCTCGTTACAATAGACCTGATGATGCCAAAAATGAACGGAATGGAAGTTCTCATAAGACTGATGAAAGACAGAAAAGATACCAATGCACTTATATGTACATCTGCCCATTCAGATCCGGTTGTTGATCTGGCTATGAGATATGGGGCAAGGGGATATATCATTAAACCATTCCAGGCCAAATCTCTCCTTTCAACCGTTAAGGAAGTAATTGGAGAGCCAGATGTGTCAAGAATGAATGGGTGGAATTATTAAAAGACGTTTGAAGTAGGATTTTCAATATGGGAATACTTATCGTAGATGATACAGATTTTGATCGCAACCTGCTTCGATCAATACTTCTTTCAGCAGGATATGAGATTGTGGGTCTTGCTTCCTCCGGGGAGGAGGGAATCCGCCAGTTTCAGGAACTAGACCCTTCATTGGTATTACTTGACCTTATTATGCCGGATCTTAATGGCATTGAGGTCCTGAGAAGGATCCGCATTGACAGGCCAGATGCAAAAGTGATGATGTGCACATCAGTAGGAGAAGAAACCATGGTTGACCTTGCACGGAGAATGGGTGCACGGGGGTACGTGGTCAAACCATATATCGCAGATAACCTGCTCAGTGCAGTAGGCAAGGTAATTGGTCCTCCTTCAGAATAAAAAGTTAATTTCCTGTTTTTGTCTCGATTAATTCCCCTTCCAGAGAATTTCATTGACAAGAAATGATGTATTGGATGACCTAGTGAGATTGTCTTCACCACGTATTTCCGCTCCTCCTTTTACAAAAGCATCTGCTGCTTTATTGAAATCTCCCAGGGCCTCAAAAGTCTTCCCGATTTTAAGCCATATTTCAGGTGAATCAGGAGTAATTACCAGGGATTCATTATACATCCGAATCGCATCTTCGTATTGCCCGGTTTCGTAATAGACGTCTGCAAGACCAGTCAGTGTTTTTTCGTTTTCAGGTTCAAGGGTCAGTGATTTCTCATATGATGCAACTGCTTCCAGGTACTTACCCTGCATGGAGAGAATATCTGCCATTGTTTTCCATCCAGCTGAATCATGAATATCCAGTTCAAGGGATTTTCTCACAGCTCCCAGTGCTGATTCATATTTTCCAAGACCAGTATATGCTATTGCAAGAGAATTCCAGACTGAAGCATCCTGTGGTTTGTATATAGTGGTGTTTGTTAACCGCTGAACAGCCGGACTGAATAATCCCAGAGTTAATTCAGTCATTCCTAGTAACTCTTCTACCTCGGGGGATGAAGAATTACGGTCATTAGCTCGTGAAAAAGAGACACGTGCTTCTTCAATTCTGCCGAGAACCAACAGGTTTTTCCCATACTCCATCCATCCGGAGACCTGGGTTGAGTCCAGGGTTATTGCCTCATTTATCGCGATGAGAGCTTGTTCATGCCTGCCGGCATCTGATAAGTTCGTGGCATAACTCATCCATTCATCATAGGTTTTGGGGGGAACAAGAGGGGTAGTATTATCCGCATTCCGGACATTTGTTTCAGGAATCGGGGGTTCATCAGGAATAACCGTGTTGTTATCAGCGAGAATCGGAATGTCAGGTTCGGTGATGTTTTCTGCCGATACAGGAAAGATTACGGATAAACAGAGCAATAATCCCACCATTGCTCCGGATAATGTCAGAAATCGCACCATAATCTCTATAGCCCTTGTGGTTTTTTAATACTACCGTTTATCGGGATAATTCTTTGCATCAATCTCTACAGTCCGAACAACAACTCCTTTTCCGTGTTTGCCCGATACCGTAAGTCCGACCTGGTAGGTACCGGGATGGGTGTATTCGTGGGAGGGGTGTTGTTCCCATGATGTATAGCCGTCTCCAAAATCCCAGAACCAGACATCAGGACTACCATCAGATTTATCCTGAAATTGAATGTGTGCAGGATTATCATCAGCAGGTGTCCATGAGTAAGAAGCACTATACACCGTAACAATATCAGAGTCTGATGCCTGGCTGCAGCGATTTTTTACGGAATAAGAAACAGAATACATGCCAGGAGTTTCATACCGGTGAGTAAACGAACCGGTTTTTTCTGATGTTGTGCCATCTCCAAGGTCCCATATCCCGACAAGAGGATTACTGACGGTTCCCCCTGTTGAACGTTCATGCAACCAGACTTCCAGCGGGGCATATCCATTCACCGGTTCTATGAAGATTGAGGTATTAACCCCGGGAACTGTACCTGCTGATACTGGAATATTCATAAGTTCCCACACCTGGTTCGTAACATTTGATGGATAGGTAATCGAAAATGCATCGTTATGAATTCCAGGCAGAAATACAACCGGCTGACCGCGATCTTTCTCCCCCGGAACAAACCTGTTGAGATCTCCTACCTGAAGCACTACCGGATGATCATGTCTGGACTGGTATCCAAATGATGCTGAATATGATCCATCAGGATTCCTGCATACAATCCCGGCTTTAGGAATGAGCATCCCATATTCAGGTGTTCCTTCTGGCTCTGGTGTCCGTGTTACAGAAGGGGATATCCGGACTTCTTTTCCCATAGAGGGAGTAAGGCTGTACCGGTTCAGGATAGAAGTAACCATCTCCTGATCAAGGATATATCGCGCATCAAGGGTTCGCTCAGTACTGCCATCCCAGGTTAGAAACCGGATCATAGCCATCTTTGCCCCATGAACAGGAGGATCACCTGAGTATTGGTATACCCCAGGATCAGGTAGTGTTGATGATGGATAATCATGGAACGAATAGGTCCGGTTCTGATCATCATACCACAAAATCCTGATAATATATGATCCTGTTATATCAGGTTCAGATGTCAAATCAAGCGGTTTATTGCTAAAGCCACTACCCGGCGTTACATTTACCGGGCCTTGTTCTCCAGTTAAGAAAACAGTTATTCCTACAGCGACAATAAGTGATATCAGGATGATAATAAGGACAACGTGATACCGGTAATGTATTGGATCCATAACAGTTCTTACAAGTTTTCCACCATCAACCATGACGAATTCTCATCATGACGAGTTTTTCAGGAATATCAGACTATGAATATTACTACTATTGCACCCTTAACCCTTCATCATTTCTCCAGGTTAAGAGAAAAACTGTGCAGAAATTTTCAGGTTACCAACACAGGTTTATTTCTGATACTATCTGTACTCATCCTATTCGCAGTCGCGAGTGCAGACACCGTTTCTCCCATAACTCCCCAGGGTATGAACCTTTCAATCGATCCTGGTGATGATTTTTTCTCTTATGCAAATGACCGCTGGATAGAGGACCACCGGGTCCCTGATGGAAATACCTTTTATACAGCATTTGAAGAGGTCAAAGAGGATGTAGATAACCGGGTCAGGATACTGGTTGAAGATGCTGCAAGCGAAAATCACGCCACCAATGGCTCTCCCCGCCAGCTTCTGGGATCTTTTTACCGTGCTGCACTTAATGATAAGGCAAATGAAGAGACAGGCCTTCAGCCATTACACCATGCATTTGATATGATAAACCAGGCAAATGACCGGTCAGAAATCCGCCAGGTAGCCTCTAATCTCACTGCACAAGGCCTTGATCCCTTTTTTATCCTATATATTGATGAAAATCCTGAAAAAAGGAAAGAACTGATTGCAACTGTTGAAACCGGAGATTTTACTATCAGGTTTCCCCCCTATTATGTCATCGAGATAGATAAGACAAGAGAAGTCCAGGATGAAATGAAACAGTACATAACTGAGATGTTCATAGACCATGGCTTTGACTCTGTCCATGCTACCCAGGCAGCAGACACCATATTCCGAATAGAGACACGTCTTGCAAGAGGAGAGATGAATATCAGTACAATCTCTAATACCTCCCATGTTTACCTGGATGCAGGGACATTCCAAACTAAGGACTTAAACGCATTATTTCCGGGTATAAACTGGGAGGCACTCTTTTCACATTCGGGTAGACCAGACCTTAAAGAAATCTACATCACAAATCCACAGTATATCGAGGAAGTTGGAAGGGTGATTTCAACCGAACCAGTTGACGACATCAAAATATTCCTCACGTATCGGGTTTTGCAGTTTGCTGCACCATTTGCAACTCCTGCTATGCAGGACCGGTATTACCGGTTTTATGATGAAAAGTTATCTAAAAAAGAGATAACATCCCAGAAGGATCGGATTTTTGACATAATGAATCTTTACCTGGGAAATCCCATAGCCCATTTGTATGTGGATAAATACTTCAGTGCATCAGACAAGGCAAAAGTTGAGGAAATAATAGGCAATATCCGCGAGGTAATGCGTGAAAGAGTTACAAACCTCTCCTGGATGAGCGATGAGACAAAAAAGACTGCCCTTTTAAAGATGGATAATCTCAAGGAACAGGCAGGATACCCGGAAGAATGGGGGGAATATAGAAATTTAACCTTAACCGATCGTTCATACCTGCAAAATATGCTTGCACTGACAGAATATTTCACCAATGGGAGTATGCAACTATCAGGAGCTCCTTCAGATCCGGATGTTTGGTATGTATCTCCCCATGGAGTTGAAGCCCATTACGACCTTATCCATAACCGAATCATAGCTCCTGCCGGTTTTTTAAACCCTCCTTTCTTTGATCCTGGTGCAGACGATGCATGGAATTATGGTGCATTCGGATGGGTATATGGTCATGAACTCATCCATATGATTGACATCGGCGGTCAGCAGTATAATCCAGACGGAAAAAAGGAGAACTGGTGGACAAATGAAGATGCAAACAATTATTTCTATGCTGCATGGCCACTGATTGTCCAGGTAAATACTACAGAAATATTACCAAATCTCACCCTGAATGGAACGCAGACCCTGATTGAAACATCAGCAGATCTTGGAGGAGTAACCTTGGCTTATGAAGCATATATGAAGTCCAGGCCAAAGCAGGACAGTCTGGATATTCCCCGTTTTGATGGCCTTACAGACCGCCAACGTTTTTTTATTGCTTTTGCCCAGGCAATGCGGGGAAATATTACGGATGACAACCTGCGTAATATTACCGGAACAGAGGAACATCCCTGGAACAAGTTCAGGATAAATACCGTGCCATATCACCTTGAAGGATTTTACCAGGCATTCCCTGAAATTAATCCTGGAGACAACCTCTACCTGAATGAGAGTGAACGTGCACAATTGTGGTAAATTAGATTCATGAGAAAAAGAAAGGTAATACTCATCCTTCTGGTTATGGTAACCGGAATAATTGTCCAGTCCTCAATTGCAGAAAATGAAAGCAATATCCTCTCAGTTTCAGTTAAAACTGATAAGGGGTATTATGCACCAGGAGATGTTATCCGGGTTCATGGAATGGTACGGACGAGCGATAATGAACCTGTCAATGCTTCTCTATTCTTTACTTTCCAGGGTATGGATAAGAAAATCTTTTCAGGTGCAGGATCATATCAGACCATCATTCCTATTTCACTTGCAGAACCTGAAAACATGTATAAATTACAGATTATGGCCTCTGCCCAGGGATATAGGGATAGAAACCTTACAATTCCGATAATTATCATGGAAGAGCCATCATCTCTTGCTCCAATCAGGTGAGAAATATCGAGAAAAAAAAGGAAAATTTTATTGTCGGGGGTTATCCCAACTGGTCATTAACCGTAACCAGTGATATATCAACAGTTCTTACTTTATATGGATACTGGCGTTCCAGGACAGACCTTAAAACCGAGGTATTTTCTCCACTTCTCTCCCATGATCCTCCATATGTATGGTAAATAACATCCGTATTGTAAGAACTGGTGTTCTGATCATAGGAAAGGATAAGGAGCTCTTGTGAATCTGCTCCCCGGTCCTTTGCAATAATATCTCCTTCACGGTATGCCGGATGAGTTCCCGGAGGTGATGAATCGGCACCAATACCAATTCTGCTTAAGGCAATCCGGTTGATCCTTGAGGAATACATCCTTTCAATGTCTGAACGGGAGACCCAGGCTGCTATGGCACCTGGCCGGAAACCCCATTCTCCGGTGGGATACCTCATAATAGTGTCTGTTGCATATTCATCTGTCCCCTTGTCATATCCCAGGATAATCAATGCTTCAATAGCCTCTCCAGGCATCCGCGATACAATATCCCCGGGGTTGTAAAGCGGATATGCTACACTTTCAGGACTTTTCGATACAAGGTAAGCCTGCAATGACATACCGTACGGATATTCCTCATAGGGAAGATGCAGACCTGAAGATATGACTTTTTTGTCATATTCCATCATGCTCTCATTCTCTCCTGCATTGAGAAGGGTAAATAGACCATCATTTCGTCTGCTCAGCGAATATGTGAGGTACTGATGATCAGGCAGCAGATCAGAGATGAGACGATATTTTCCGGTCTCATTGTCTAATACGATATCACCCTTCTTAAAAACCGGCGTATACTGTACAGGGACAGGGGTAGCCGGCACAGGTTCCGGAGTTGGAGCGGGTAATACTAGTCTTTCTGTTACAACCAGCCTGCTTGTATCATCAGGAAAAATGGCATATACACGAATGGTTATCTCATCATCGAGTACTACCGCATGAAGCTCATCAACCGGAATGGCAAGCATAGCCCCCCTGTCGGTTCCAAGAATCCTTTCACTCCTGTCGGGTGCAAATATTGTCTGATTATTACCGGTAATTTTAAATTGACTAACTTTTTCAAGTCCCGGGCCTCCGACATTGGTTAGTAATACCAATTCATCTGCCTGTTCTACATGAACCGGGATTTCTCCAGCGGTATCTGATATAGGGGCAGGAAACAGAAATGGAATGATTAGAAAAATTGTAATTACCAGAAATATCAGTACTGCAAACCCGATAAGAAGGAAAACCGGCTTTACAGGTAAAGGCAGGAAGAGATTATCAGCAGATAATAGTCCCCGGATACCACTTGGTACATGTTTTTTATTTTTTTTCCGGTTTTTCTCATACACTTCGTTCGAGGGGTCAAGGGAAAGTGCATTTTCAAAGCAGACATCTGCTTTATCATACTTTTTCGTCTTTGTAAGAACCACTCCAAGGGCATTCCATGCACGGTGATGATCTTCCTTTTCATCGATAACCTGCATGAAAAGGTCACCTGCATGAGTCAGTTCTCCTTTTTTAAACGCCTCAATGCCATTTTTATAGAGATTATTAATTTCTTCTTCTTGCACAATACCACACACGGAAATTACAGAAATTATCCCTGCAAATTTTCTACTCCATCAAACCTGATTATCAGTTCCCATAACAACAATCCTGAGAACTTAAATATCCAGATTACTTTATTCGGAAATAACAATTCCCTATCAGGATTTGTTGTACAGATAATCACCCATAAATATTTTCGGGAGCAATTTGTATGGGCATGAAAGCACATTTTAGAATTGTATCTATCTTTTTCGTACTTCTCTATATTATCGGTTCATGTATGGCAACTGATAGTGTGGAAAATGAGACCGGTATCATTGATACTGTAGAGCAGGTTCCAGTAAATTTATCGGAAACTATCGATTTATTCAACGAAACCACCAATAATCTGACAGAAATTGTATCAGAATCAGAAGAGATTATTAATGAAACGGAGGTACATGAAACATCAGAATCTGCTGTCAGTGAACCTGAAATTTTTAATGCTGAAAAGATAAGAAACGAACTTGCAGCGTTTGTAAAAGATACCCGTATGATAGCCCTCAAAGCAGGAAAGGATGCAGCAATTTCTGCATTTAATGATCGCATGGGGCCATATGCAGATCCTGCCATGCCAGTTTTTGCATATGATATGGAAGGAAAGGTATTAGCAAATCCAATGGACCTTGCATCTGTTGGAACTAACCAGATCGGGTTTTCCGATTCTGAAGGGACACGTTATGTCCAGATGATGATTGATGCAGCAAAGAATGGCGAGGGTTTTGTAGAATTCTCTGCGTCTAATATCCTTAACCAGGGAAAAGTCATGAAGAAGATGGTATATGTCAACTCAGTTGATGGATCCTGGTTCATTGGTTCAGGAATATTCCTGGACAATGATGCAGAAGAGAAAGAAGCCTCCCCTGATGAGACGAACGCAGTTCCGGATGAACCAGCTTCACATAATGAAACATTAAATTCAACTGCCCAGGCATAAATAGTCCGGGCATCCCTTTTTTAACATCTTTTACATCCGGATATCCGGTAATGAAGAACCTTTATATTCACTATCCCCGAATATTTCTTAAATGGGGGAGAGTGTAGTGAAAGGGTACCATATTATATTTGTTCTATGTATGCTGGTATTAATTCCCGGAACCGTTTTGGGAGCGGTTCCAGGAGATATCCTCAAAAACCTAGCTTTCGGTCTTCCGGACGGCCCGGAATGGGGATATGGGCTTGATACATCAGCGGATGGGAATGTGACGGTGTGTGGAGTAGCATATCCTGATGATTCAATTGACCTTGGGCATCTGGGTAATGGTGATGTCTGGGTCATAAGATTTGATAAAAACAGCACAGTCCTGTGGGAAAAATTAATCGGGGGCAATGAAACTGATTATGCCCTTTCAATCCGCAATCTTCCAGATGGTGGAGCTGCTTTGATTGGTACAACCGGATCATTCAACGGAGATGTCAGTGATTATCATGGAAATGGTGACATGTGGGTTGTAAACCTGGGACCGGATGGGAATATCAGGTGGGAACGTGCGCTCGGAGAGACCAACACCGATGAAGGATCAGATCTGGTTGTTCTTCCTGACGGACACATCATTGTCTGTGGGTACTCAATGTCCTCCAGAACCGGTGATTTATGGATGCTTAGGCTTGATTCAAAGGGTAATATTATCTGGCAACGTGCATATGGAAGCGATGGGCGTGATAGTGGAACCAGTATAATCACGACCAGTGATGGTTCACTTGTTGCATGTGGAAATACCAATTCAACAGATAATGCAACATCTCCAGGCACAACCAGCAGTGATATCTGGGTTCTGAAAACAGACCTTAATGGAACTCCTCTCTGGGACTATTCTTATGGGGGCTCGTCTCTTGACTGGGGTCACTCGGTTATTGAACTTACTTCAGGCGACCTGATGGTTGCAGCAGTAACAGCATCATCAGACGGAGATGTCAGCAACAACCATGGAGCAGGAGATATCTGGCTTTTGCGCCTCGATCCTGAAGGAAACCTCATCTGGGAGAAATCCTTTGGCGGAAGTTTCAGCGATAATGTCTGGAAACTGGAGCCGGCTGCCGGAGGAGGGGCTTACTTTGTAGGAGATAGTTATTCGGTTGATGGTGATTTTTCCGGAAACCATGGTGAAGCAGACCTGGTAATCGGGGAAGTTGACGAAAATGGTACCCTGCTCTGGCACCGGCTTATTGGCGGGTCATCAGTAGACCGGGGATCATGGGTCGGGAAGACAGACACTGGCACTCTCATGATCACCGGTATGACTGCATCATCAGATGGAGATCTTTCCGGTAATCACACCAGCGGTGATCTCTGGGTTCTTGAAGTGCAGGGAAATGAGGATAAAACTCCTTTTAACGTGCTGTCAATAGGTCCGTTAGGCGGTGACGGACCAGTGCCAACAGACCCGGACGGGGACGGGAAATATGAAGACCTGAATGGCAATGGAAAGATGGATCTTCAGGATCCCACGGTATTTTTCCAGTATTTTGACTGGATCTCAAAGCAGGATTTCCAGTCCGCATTTGACTTTAATGAGAACGGAGGTCTGGATTTAAGCGATGTTCAGGCACTTTTCGCGGAGATACAACCATGAATTTTTTTCAGACGATACTGATGATACTCCTGTTATCCGGATGTATCATACCAAGTGTCCTTTCAGAAGTAATTTCAATCGGACCAGTCACTCTCGCTGCGGGAACTTCAGGAACTTCTGATATTACCATAGACACCCTGCCAAACGGATTGTCAGGATACCGGATGACGGTAGCATCAGATAATCAGGCCGTTGTGACAGTAATGGGAGCAACCTTTCCATCATGGGCAGCGCTCTCTGATGCAACTGCAGGAGAAGGAGGATCATATCTTCTTAGCGCTATTGATTTGAACAGCGGAGTAGAAGCGGGAGCAGGTGGTATCACCCTTGCAACCCTGAACCTTCAGGCAGTCGGTGCTGGAAGTGCACAAATCACCATGAGCACAGTCCAGCTTGATGATGATGCAGGAAATGCTGTCACTACCGTATTAAAACCCGGAACAATATCGGTTCCCGGACAAACACCGGTACCTACCCAGACTCCGGTGATCACTCATACCCCGGCTCCAACAACAGCTCCTTTTGGAGAACTAACGGTAAACCTGCTACCTGGATGGAACCTTGTGAATATCCCGGTTCAGCTTACACCTGGATCCAACACTGCTGAAATATTCAAAAATGTCCAGAGTGCAGGTCACTCAATCCTGACTTATGACAGTACAGCCGGATGGATAACCATTGGAAAAGATGATGTCTTAAAGCCTATGACCGGATACTGGATTTTTTCAACCACTCCTGTTGGTATTCCCCTGTCAGGGAGCAGTCTTTTGGCCGGGGCAAAAACACTGAACGCAGGATGGAACCTTGCTGGTATAACCGGGACCAGCTCTAAGTCTGCTGAATCTGCGCTTTCAGGACTTGCATCATGGACATATGTGATCCCGTTTGACAGCAGTAATCAACAATATCGGGATGCAGGAATCAGGGGAAATTCAAATGCGCAGATAATGCTTGACCCCTGTCAGGCCTTCTGGATCTATATGAATTCACCGGAAACCATGTCACCGGGTTATTAAAACAAACTCCTATATTTTTAACGGACTGAAATAATAAAAGATACCAAAAGAGGAGACCTTTAAATGTTCAATAAAGTTGGAGCCTGCCTCCTGTTAGTAGCAGCACTGGTAATCGGTGTTAATGCAATTCCACCGCTGCCTTACGAATTCTATGGAAATGCAACAGTAAATGGTTCCCCTGCTGATGCAGGTGTGGTAATCCTTGCGAAAATTAACGGAGTTGAGGTTGGTAATGTAACCACATCTGAACCTGGAACCTATGGCGGACCTGAAACATTTGACCGCCGTCTGGTTGTAAATGGTGCAGAAGAACAGATCGGTGAATACATCACTTTCTGGATAGAGGATATGCAATCTGTTGAAAAAGTTAAACTCTTTGCAGGTGAATCCCAACGCCTTGACCTTTCATTTATCCCGGGAAAAGAAGGCAGTGTTGATGCATCGGTCGTTCCATCCCAGAGCGGAACCATTGCTGATGTCCCGACAGAGCCAGATACACCTGCACCTTTCGCTACGCAGTCACCACTCTTTTTTGCCCCGGTTTTAGCTGGACTTGTTGTTTTCCTGCTCAGCCGTAAAGAATAAAAGGGATTTTCCCTTTTGTCCGTTTCTCTTTTATGCACCAGATACATAACTATCCATTATGCCTGATGTTACAGTCTATTCAACCCAGAATTGCCCATACTGCCGGCTCGTAAAAGCATTTTTAGACCGGAATAATGTCCCATACCGATCTATTGACGTAGGAATAGACCGAAAAGCGGCAAAAGAGATGGTAGAAATCTCCGGTCAGTACGGTGTTCCGGTTATCGTTGCAGGTGACGAAATAATCGTAGGTTTTGACACAGACAAGCTTCGCGAGCTCTTTTCCACAGATAAGCAAACTGATTTATTTGATGTTATCATTTGTGGTGCCGGTCCGGCAGGTCTTACTGCAGCACTCTATTGTGTCAGAAAAAATCTGAAAACCCTTATCATTTCGCCTGATGTCGGGGGTCAGGCACTTGAAAGCTGGAATATTGAAAATTACATGGGTTACCGGATGATTACCGGTGATGATCTTATGGCAAAATTTGAAGACCAGATCCGGGAACTTGAGATTAGGATAGAACTTGACGAGGTATCTTCATTGCTTCCCACATCCGGAGGATTTGCCATAAAAACCGTATCAAACCAGGAATACAAAGGGAAAACAGTAATACTGGCTCAGGGCAAAAAACCGCGAAAACTTGGTGTGCCCCGGGAAGAACAGTTTATGGGAAGGGGTCTTTCGGTATGTGCAACCTGTGACGGACCCATATTCAGGGAAAAGATAGTCGGAGTAGTAGGAGGAGGGAACTCAGCGCTAACCACCGCTATTGAGATGAGCGGAATTGCAAAAGAAGTTCACCTTTTTGTAAGAAGTCAGATCAAGGCAGATGATATCTACAAGAGCCAGTATACGCAGAAAAATAATATCATAACCCATACCGGATATGAAATATCTGAACTCCAGGGCGATGGCCGGTTATCCGGTGTCGTAATACGGAATAAAGACACAGGTAAGACGGATGAGATCAGGCTTGACGGATTATTTACCGAGATAGGGTGGATTCCAAATACGAAATTTGTTGAAGGGCTTTTACAGCTCAATGAACTAAATGAAGTTGAGATAGACATAAACTGCCGCACAAGTTCACCAGGTATTTTTGCTGCAGGAGATGTTACCAATATTACCGGTAAACAGATTATAATCGCCTGTGGGGAGGGAGCAAAAGCCGCCCTGTCAGCTTTTGATTACCTGATGACAATATAAATCAATTATCAGTTTTTTTGTGAAACAAAACTATCCTGTTTGAATTGGTTCCACCTTTCATATTATTGACACCCCAGATATTGGCAGTCTTGGTGAAATCCTGCTGATTGATTATAATTGCAACACAGGAAAATCCGGAAGAGATTCCCAGGGGGATTACATGCTCATCCAGTCTGACAGAACCGTTCCTGACTTCACCAACCTCAAAGGCTACATACCCTCCCGGTTTAGTAATCCGGTATAGTTCTTTGAAAGTATCCTGCATAACAGCCTCCCAGTCTGCTAATTTTCTGGTCATGGTTATGTTTTTCCCGATATCTTCAGCATTGAGATCATTAAACCAGCACCGGAGCCAGTTATCAGAAGCATACTGGACTATATCCAGGAACGGGGGGGAAGTCACCGTGAGGGTTACCCAGTTATCAGGGATTTGTGGAGTATATCGAGCATCCTGTGTAAGAAAAAGTGCAGATTGTCCTGCTTCCTTAAGTTGCTCCATCTGATTTGGTTCAATTCCCCTGATAAGCAGACGGCTTTTTTTCAGAATAATCTCCCTGACATCCCGGTAAGGCGGCTGTTGATTTCTATCCCTGTTGATTATTATCTGACGGTCAGGAGAAACCGCCTGGTTTGGAGGCAGAGTATATACCGAAAAAAAACCGGGGGAGTGACCAGAAAGCCGGTTTGTCGCAACCATCCGAATCCACCGATCGGTCATGTCTGCTGTGTTATCCTCCACCCGACTGGTGAGATATTTCCTCAAACTGCATATTGTCCGGAGGGTTTCAGGATGATAAAACATGGACAGATCAATATCACATGTAACTGAGGGTAAATCGGAAACTGAGTATAATCTGGTTTTTACTTCTTCAAGTTCAGGTGGATTCAGCCTTGGCTCAGCCAGTATGCGTGAAAGAGGATTGATATCATTGGCAATAATCCTCCGTCCAAGCAGTGCTGCTTCAACAGGAGTTGTCCCCCGTCCTGAAAAAGGATCATAGACAATGTCTCCAGGTTCGGTCAGAAGGGTTATGAAAAACCGGGGAAGTTGCGGTTTGAAGCAGGCGCGATATGATATCTCCTGGATTTTTGAAGCTTGTCTTTGACGGGCAGTCCAGAATTCATTTGTATACCGGGGATAATTCACTCCCATGACATGAACGTTATCACAAACGGTTTTCCCTTTAGGGATAAGGGTAGTCTGGCCGTCCTGGCCGGGAAGAGAAAAACTCCTGAAATAGTCGCAGACCAGAGAGGGATCACGAATCATGAAAGTTCTGTCGGTTTTTCCCCAAGGGCTTCGACAAGGATCGTCATGAGGTTTTTCACCGGTTTGTCACTATGTTCCTGGATATGGTACTCACAGAATGGACAGATGGTCACCACAACATCAGCACCGGTCTTTCTTATCGCTGTTCTTCTCATTTCACCTAATGCTGCTGCTTCATCAGGAAGCCCGGAGCGGACACCTCCTCCTGACCCGCAACACATCGCAGGCATCTCAATGAACCGCTCAACTGCCTGCACAAGGATCTCCCGGGGTTGCTTTGTAATCTGTTGCCCGTTCATGAGGTGACAGGGATCATGATATGTCGCGGTTGTCTGGAGCAACTTTAGCGGGGGAAGACCAGTCTCGGTTAAAATTTCAGATACATCCTTTACTTCAAAGGGTGTTTCATAATCATTCTTCAGGGTAGCCCCGCATCCTGCACACATCGTCATCACCGTTGTTATTCCCCTGTCCTGGAATACCCGGATGTTTTTCTCCATTAATGCATTGATAATTGAAGTCTGGCCGGTACGGATGAGCGGCGAGCCACAGCAGACCTGATCTTTCGGAATGATTACCCTGATACCGGCATGACGCATAACCTCAAGCATATCCATTGCCCGTTCGGGGAGCCGTGCATTAAACATACACCCGACAAAGAACCCGACTTCACGCTTGACGTCACCAAAGGGTTCAATCACTTCATCAACCAGGTCAAGGAACACATGTTTTCCTGATTCTACTGATCTACCGGTAGTCCGGACTAGTTCTGCGACCTCCTGGTGCCTTGGCAGCGTGAGTCCTTCACGGTTCGCTATCTCCCGTAGTTTCTCAATCGCCTTTCCAGGAGTCTCAATGTTTTTCGGACAGACACGCCAGCACCGGTTACAGCTGGTACAGGTAAAAAGCCCTTGTTCCAATGCCTCACGGATACGGTTTCCAGGTTCCCTTGGATCAAGCGCAATCCGCATCTGCGAACGCATAGAGGTAGGGCCGAGAAACTCGGTCACTTTCATGGCAGGACAGACAGATACACAGGAGAGACACTCAATACAGTCACGAAGTGGTTTTATCCGTAAGACATCTTCCTGGGTGGGATTTGTTCCGCATTCTGACGGATGGATCCTGGGTATGTCATTAATTCCCGGAACAAGGTCAACCATCAGATCCCCAATTACCGGAAGGTCCAATGGTTCGATAACCATACCATCCAGTGCTTCTTCTGTACATGCAAGAACAGGTTCCCCGTTCATCTTAACCGCACAGCTCCCGCACTGTCCGGCCCGACAGCTGGAGCGGAATAAAAGAGTAGGATCCATGTCATGGATCCTCTCCAGGACATTCAGTACCCTGGCTCCATCCTCGACCTGAACGTTCCAGGGCTCCATCCGCGGGGATGTGTCTGTATCCGGATTAAACCGTGAAATTGTGACAGATATCTGCATCAGGACTTCCTCCGCTCTATTGTTGCTCCTGTCCGGGTAAGGATCGTATGACCAAAGGGAGAAACCTGAGCATCCCAGTCCTGGACGATATCTGTTCTTACATGAGCTCCCCGGGACTCATCACGGAGAAACGCTCCGGTTACAATCAATCGTGCGGTATCTATCATGTTACGGACCGTGCAACATTCATTAAAACCTGAAGGGGAATCTGCCTTGAGATTTTTCTTTGATAATGCATCAAGGGCTGCCCGCGTCTCTTCAAGTGTGCTTTTGCTTCTGAAAATTCCCGCACCATCCCACATAATTCTCTGGATCTCCCGTTTAACAGTTCCCGGTGAAGCATCACCGGCCAGGAATTTTTCAAGCATTTTTTTGGCAGAATCAGCCTGGTCTTCAGGAAACTGTATTTCACGGGCTGGTTCTGATCCCGCAAAAGCGCCGGCCCTTCTTCCAAAGACCTGGGTATCAGCAAGGGCATTTCCACCAAGACGGTTTGCACCATGAACTCCTCCGGTAACTTCACCACAGGCAAACAGACCTGGAAGCGTTGTCTGGCAGAACGGCGTGATCCGAAGACCACCCATGATATGATGTGCAGTTGGTCCGACTTCCATGGGCTGTGTCCGGATATCCACCCCGTACTTCAGGAACTGTTCCAGCATTACCGGTAGACGCTCTTCTATTCTCTTTGCCGGAAGGTGGGATACATCAAGCCAGACTCCTCCATGGATTGTCCCTCTCCCCTCCTGGATTTCCGTTGCACATGCACGGGCAACGACATCCCTGGTTGAAAGTTCCATCCGGTCAGGATCATACCGTGACATGAATCGTTCACCATTGGAATTTTTCAAAACTCCACCCTCTCCTCTCACCGCTTCTGTAACCAGTCTTCCCCGTGCATCCCAGGGATACACCGCACCAGTCGGATGGAACTGTACCTGTTCCATGTCTATGAGTTCGGCACCGGCGCGCCAACCCATGGCATACCCATCCCCATTCCCACCAGAGGAATTGGTAGAGATGTCATATACCCGCGTTCCACCACCTGATGCAAGAACCGTGGCATCGGCCAGAAATGTGTACATCTTTCCTTTTCTGTCAAGTCCGAACGCCCCGACAATTCTTCCCTGCGATACAATCAGATCAAAAGCGGATATTTCGTGAAAAATTCTTACGTTTGAATTTGAAAGCTGTTCCATGAGTGTTGCCATTATCTCATGGCCGGTCCGGTCTCCGGCATAACAGGTCCTGGGAAAACACTGTCCGCCAAATGGACGCTGACAGATTGTGCAGGTATCAGTAATATCAAATACCCCGCCCCAGGAGATCAAATCATTCATTCTTGCCGGAGCTTCCTCTGTCAGAACTCGTACAAGCTCAGGATCATTGAGGTATGCCCCGCCTTTCATGGTGTCAGCGTAGTGGTCAGAGATAGTATCTGCCTCACTCATAACTGCATTGTACCCACCTTCAGCCATGATGGTGCATCCTCCTTTGCCCACAATAGTCTTCGAAATTAAAACACAGGTTCCGGCATTTGAAGCTTCTATAGCAGCACGAACACCTGCACCACCGCTCCCGATAACCAGGACATGTGACCGGATGATCTCCTGATCCTGCATTACTTACACGTCACAACCAGAACATCTTTGTATTTTTGGTAACTCACCTGACCGGTGGTTAAGATCCTTGAGAATTCATTTTGAGAGAAAAAAACACATAATGATGGAGAGTTAAACCGGCATGAAACTCATCATGAAGTTTGGGGGCACTTCTGTCCAGGATGCAGATTCCGTCAGAAGGGCTGTAAATATTGTATATGACAGGTATTCTGAACATGATCTACTGGCAGTTGTAGTTTCTGCGAAACGGGGTGTTACCGACCGCCTCATCACCTGTGCAGAGGCAATGATTAATTCAAAGGATGCTGAAGAAGTGGCAGATCTTGTCTCTTTTCTGACTGAAAGCCATCTTACTACCTTAAAAGAGGTAGCTCCGGACTTTTACGATGAAACTGGTGAGATCATAAAAAGGCGCATAGAAAATCTGCAGGATTTTCTCTTTGCGATATACCACCTGAGAGAGCTAACGGTCAGATCCCGAGACTATATCATTTCATTTGGTGAGCGCCTGAATGCACCGCTTATTAGTGCAGCCCTCCGTCAGCGGGGAATACCCTCAATGGTTCTGGACGGGTGTGAAGCAGGAATCCTGACTACTGAAAACCATGGTGATGCAATCGCTCTGCCTTCAGGAGAAGTGAGAATAAAAACCCGTCTTGAACCAGTCATGAAATACTCAGTTCCGGTTATTACCGGTTTTATGGGATGCTCTGAAAAAGGGGTTGTAACAACGCTTGGCAGATCCGGATCAGATTACTCTGCAACCATCATCGGAGCTGCCATAAATGCCGATGAGATATGGATTTGGACAGATGTTGACGGTATCATGACCACGGATCCCAGGATGGTTCCAAAGGCGCGGGTTATCCCACGGATCTCGTATATAGAAGTCATGGAACTCTCCTATTTTGGTGCAAAAGTAATGCACTCGCGATCCATTGAACCTGCCATGCAGAAAGGGATCCCGGTCAGGGTAAAAAACACCTTTAATCCGGGTTTTTCAGGAACACTCATTGAAGGAGGAGAACAAAAAGACTCCAGGGTTGTAAAGGCAATCACCTACATCGACAAAGTCGCTGCAATTACCATTACCGGAGCCCAGATGGTTGGAAGACCTGGAGTTGCACAACACATTTTTTCCCTGCTGGCTAGGCACCAGATTAATGTCATGATGATATCACAGGGATCCTCTGAAGCGAACATTACCCTGATAATCGAAGCTCACCAGGTCCGGACTGCCATGGATGCCCTGATGCCACTTAAGGAGAGATGTGTGTTCAGGGACATTTCCGCTAACGAGGATGTTTGTGCAGTCGCGGTTGTGGGATCAGGTATGGCAGGCATGGCAGGAACTGCGGGCAGAACCTTTTCAGCGCTTGGGAAAGCAGGGATTAACGTGATGATGATTACGCAGGGCTCTTCTGAAGTAAATATCTCTTTTGTTGTCAGGCAGGAAGACGGCCCTAAAGCGGTTCAGGTTCTTCACGATGAGTTTAACCTGACACAGATGGAGGTATGAGCATGGAGCAGGACGCATACCGGGATGCAGGGGTGGATATTGATCTTGAAGCAGCAGCAGTACAGTCCCTGATATCCGAACTGACCTTCCGCAGGACAGACAAGTTTGGTATGACAAGTGAGATCGGCCACTTTGCCGGATTCATTCAATTTGGCAGGTATGTTCTTGCGCTAGCGGTTGATGGGGTCGGAACCAAGATGCTGGTTGCCGATGCACTGAGGGACTGGTCAACTGTTGGTATTGACTGTATTGCCATGAACGTAAATGACCTCTATGTCATGAACCTTGAGCCTGTCGCCTTTGTAGACTATATCGCAACATCAGCCCTTTCAAAAGACCAGATGCGCCAGATAGGTATCGGTCTGAATGAGGGTGCAAAACAGGCAAACCTCTCTATTATTGGTGGAGAAACTGCCACACTCAAAGGCCTTGTCACCGGACTTGACCTTGCTGGTGCCTGCCTTGGGATACAGGAGAAAGATAAGGTAATATCAGGGTCTGCTATTACCCCCGGGGACTGTATCGTTGGTATCCCGTCATCAGGAATTCACAGTAACGGGCTGACCCTTGCAAGAAGGATGGTAGAAGAGCATGGATCGTATGATGAAAAACTTCTATCAGGAGAAACGCTGGGATCTGCACTCTTAAAACCGACCAGGATATATGCAGAAGTCCTTGCCGTCTGCAGGGAAACGAACGTCCACGGTATGTGTCATATTACCGGTGGAGGACTTTTAAACCTGAACCGGCTTGGAACATTTGGGTATACCATTGATGCCCCGCTCCCTCCACAGGAGATATTCGCGTGGATTGCACAGGCCGGATCAATTTCAGAGCAGGAAATGTACCGGACATTTAATATGGGTATGGGATATGTATTCATCCTCCCAAAAGAGGGATTTGAAACGGTAAAGCGGCACTATCCTGATGCACAAATTGTTGGTCAGATCAATCACGAGCCGGGGATTACCTTGAGGGGTAACCTATTTTGTCAGTCGGGATCAGGAGAATAACTTTCTTTTTTTGCCCTTTCAGAATCGATTAGGGAATTTCCGTACGGGTCTTCGATGATAAGGGTAATACTGTCTTTCCCATTCTGAATATCTGCGATCTTTTCCTTTAATGCAAGTGCTTTTCTCCGTTGTTCGTCATCACCATCGATCAGGATACCGTCAAGTACCTTGTCCACCCGGAAGAGTACCCCTTCAACATTTGAAATGAATCCTTCACAGGCAGGACCTGGAGAAATTTCTACCCCGAGCTCAGGAATATGCACATGCCCGGCAGTACTTCTGACTACTCTCACCGACAGGTCCTGCTCGCTGCACGCATGAAAGGTGTATCTGACCGGCTCATTTGTGCTGATGTTCTGCACATCTGAAAACCGGTATCCACAAACGCTGCATGAGCAGGTTATAATCAGAATATCAGAAAAATAAGGAATATTCTCTGTTTTATACAGCCAGTCCGTCTCTTCTCCGCAGGCCGGACAAATCCCTCTGACTTCCTGTTCCAAATTCAGGCACCGCCACCGATGCGGTCACGGGAGATCTTAACATTTTTTGGAGTAATGACAACATACTGCTGGTCACCAAGACCGACAATATCACCGTCAACATCCCGGGCAACCTGGTAGAAATCCTTCATTACCCGTTCATAATTGATCTTATCCATTTTCAGACGGGTGATATCAACAATTACAATATTGCCGTCATACACCTGATCTTTTACAATCTGGCTCTCCCGCAGACCTGTAACCGTGGCGACCTTTACAAGAAGGGCAGGGTTTTCACTCAGTTCGTAATCCTTCAGGGTGAGATCTTTATATTCGTCCGGGGAAGAAGTATCCTTACTTCCAAAGAGAAGGTCGCGAAGTCCCATATAAGAACCTTTTCTGTCTGTTGTAATAAAGGTACTGGTATTTCAGCCTATGCGAGCGTTCTTTCCTTATTCAGAACTCAAGATTCCAGATATCATCACCGACATGATGCCATGTCCGTGCAATTTTACCCTTATCCTGCGCGAGAAGCTCTTCTGCGTCAAAAAGAGCAATCCCAAGCGCTAATGGCTTGCCATGACGCTCATCAACGATCTGAACGGGTTTTCCTGCTGTTACATCAGGAGTCACATCAACAACACCGGGCCGCATGATATCTGCACCGTTAACAACAAACGAGACAGCCCCCATATCAACGGTAATGCGTTTCTGGGAAAACGGCCGGGATAATGCTCCACGCAGGCTGGGAAACAGGATACCATCCTTTTCAAGAATAAACGGTTCTTTATCAACGAGGTACAGGTGGATATCCTGGTTAGTCTCGATTATCTCTATCATCTTTCCTGAAAAGTTGTCTGCTCCATCCCCAATCTCTTCACGGAGCCGGTCAAGAATTCCATTTACCTGAGATTTTCGTATTGAATGTCTTCTTTTCGAAGTCAGTTTACCCATATGCAGTATGTACATGGAACTGATTCCCATAAACGATATGCGGTATCTGATGAACATGACAGGTAACGTTTAAACATTATACCTGCGCAATTTATTCACTCATTTTGAGTAGTGCAGGGTATTGTTATGACAAAAAGACCTATGGATATTTTAGATCAGGTACTGAATCGGCATCCAGTACTGATATCCCTTAAAGGGGGCAGGGAAATCAAGGGAGTCCTCCAAGGATATGATGTCCACATGAATCTTGTTCTGGACAAAGCAGAGGAGATCATTGAAGGGCAGGCACAAAGTATTGGTACCCTGATTATTCGCGGCGATAATGTAATCTACATCTCCCCGAATCCCCAATAACGAGGTAAGATAATGTCAAAAGGAACACCATCCAGAGGAAAAAGACAGACACAGACTCATCTGACCTGCAGGAGATGCGGGAAGATGTCCTATCACAAGCGGCATAAAATCTGTTCATCATGTGGATTTGGCCGCTCCACCCGCATGCGCTCATATGGCTGGATAACTAAGCGGCCGAAAGTAGCAACTCATTAATCATGTGCGGGATCGTTGGCATAACTAGCTCTGCCGACGTCTCTTTTTCCCTTTATTATGCGTTATATGCTCTCCAGCATCGTGGACAGGAGAGTGCAGGTATTGCAACTTACAATGGAGCAGGTCTTTGTAAACACAAAGGAAATGGACTTGTCTCCGAGGTTTTTGATGAACAAGTGCTCCAGTCTCTTGTTGGAAAAACAGGGATAGGTCACGTAAGATACCCAACCACCGGGGAAAACCGTCCGGAGAATATCCAGCCTTTTTTGTTTACTTTTCAGGATCATGTTATTGCAGTAGCGCATAATGGAAACTTGGTAAACTATCGGGAACTTCGCCAGGAGTTTGAAGACCGGGGGCAAATCTTCTGGTCAACTTCTGATACCGAGATCATTTCCAAGATAATTACCGAGTCCATCAGGAAAGGAGGGACGATGGAGGATGCAGTGCAGAAATGCATGGCCTGCCTGAAGGGCTCATATTCCGTTATAATGCTCTATGACGGGGATTTGTATGCCTTTCGGGATCCGCATGGAATCAGGCCCCTCTGTTTTGGCAGAACAGAATCCGGATATCTGGTGGCATCTGAAAGTGTTGCAGTAGATGCCCTGAACGGAAAATTCGAACGGGATGTTAATCCAGGAGAAATGGTTCACATCACCGGGGATACCATAAGGTTCAAACAAATTGCCGTAGCTTCCAGCAAAGGTCACTGTGTATTTGAGTACATCTATTTTGCCCGTGCAGATTCCCGTATTGACGGCTCACTGGTATATGATGTCAGGAGAAAAATTGGTGCACAGATGTGCGTTGAAAGTCCAATTAAGGCAGATGCTGTCTGCACAGTTCCTGATTCAGGAACGGCCTATGCGGTAGGGTATTCAGAGCGGTCCGGTATACCGTTCATGGAATGCCTGATTAAAAACAGGTACATGGGCCGGACCTTTATCATGCCAACCCAGGAAAAACGTGAAAGGGCAGTGCGGATTAAACTAAATCCAATTCCGGACCATCTCCAAAGCCGCTCAATTATCCTGGTTGATGACTCAATTGTGAGGGGCACAACCTCGCGCCGAATCATACAGACCATGCGGGATGCAGGGGCACGTGAGATCCACATGAGAATTGGATCACCAATCATCAAAGCTCCCTGCTATCTTGGTGTGGATATGCCAACACGGACAGAACTGATAGGCAGCGACAAGGATGTTGAACAGGTACGCAGGAGTATTACAGCAACAAGTCTTCATTATCTCTCAATGGAGGCGTTGGTCGATGCTATTGGGCTTCCCAAACATGACCTCTGCCTTGGGTGCCTGACTGGTTGTTACCCGGTACAAATCGGGGATGAGCAATGTGATGACAGGAATGTGACCATGGTCGACCGGGATTATCAAACCTCGCTGTTTGAGAGAGAAACATAAAGAGAGAACAAAAGGAAAAAAGGGAATAATTTTTTTTTAATTTTTTCAAAGACCTTATTATGTCATATGCCAGAGAGAAGTCAGGATTGATTTGATCAGGCAACGTATGATCTAAAAGCAGCTGATGATAATTATGTGGCTGGCAATTATGAATGGACATGTTTTATCTCAACAGGCTGCAGAAAAAGCGATGAAGGCACTTTATCAATTTTTTGGAGGAGAAGCCTGGGGCAATTCTGTTGAAAAACTCATGACAGGGCTTGATGACTCTCTTGAAATATCTCATGAATTATTGTATCATGCAAAGCGCCTTGATCGTCTCTATATTATCAGCAGATATCCGGATGGGTTGACATATGGAACGCCGCATGAACATTTCACCAGGGAAGATGCAGAAGCAGCAATCGGCAGTGCTGGAACAATCCTGCGGTTCAGTCAGAATATTCTGGCTTGATTACGAGAATATCTTAAACAGTCTGCAAAAAAAAATTGCATCAATAAACAAATATCCAGAAATCCTAGAAGTCTGGCTTTTTGGATCATTCGCTGAAGTAAAAGCAGTTCCCGGAAGTGATATTGACATCCTTCTTATCATCGATAAAAGTGATGTCCGGTTTGTTGATAGAATAGAACGTTATCAGGATCTATTCAGTGGAATAGGTATTGGGTTTGACATTTTCCCATATACTCAGGAAGAGTCGGAATCCAACTTGGCAAAAATTGCAAAAGAAAAGGGTATTTGCATCTATCACAGAGATGAACAGGATATTGGGATGAATACACTTAATTCGCTCAAACAGGCAGTGGCTAATAAGCGTTCTTTGAAGTGATTTGATACATAACCAGAATTTTTTCCATATTATCGCTTGACGTTTCTCATTATTTTTGGATAGTCCAACCATCATATCTGCGAACTATCAAGTAAAACAAAAACTGATAACTTACAGAGTACTGTGACATATTCAATTCTTGTTAGTGATGAACTTGCAGAAGAGGGAATTGATATCCTCCGAGAAAAAGCAATGGTGGATGTGAATACCGGTCTTTCTGAAGATGAACTGGTCGCCACAATAGAAAATTATGATGCGCTGCTTGTCAGGTCCGGGACACAGGTTACTGAACGGGTAATAGAAGCAGGAAAAAAACTCCGCTTCATCGGGCGTGCAGGTGCCGGGGTTGACAATATCGATATGAATGCAGCAACCCGTAACGGGATTATTGTTGCCAATGCCCCAGAGGGAAATACCCTTGCTGCGACAGAACACACCATGGCCATGATCCAGTCGCTTTGCCGGAATATACCCCAGGCTAATGCATCAATGCAGGCAGGGGAATGGAAGCGTTCAAAGTTCATGGGTGTTGAGCTGAATGATAAAACCCTGGGCGTTGTAGGGCTTGGACGTATCGGCCGTGAGGTTGCAAAACGTGCCACCTCTTTTAATATGCACATAATCGGATATGATCCGTTTATTTCCGCAGAAAAGGCAGCAGAAATGGGTATTGAATCGATGAGCCTTGATACCCTGTTTACCAGGGCTGACATCATTACAGTCCATACACCACTTATCAAAGAAACCAGGCATATTGTCAATGAAAAGACGATTGCCACCATGAAAGACGGGGTCAGGATCGTTAATTGTGCCCGTGGGGGGATTATTGATGAAGCAGCATTGGCAGAGGCAGTGAAATCAGGAAAAGTGGCAGGTGCAGCCATTGATGTCTTTGAACAGGAACCACCAAAAGACAGCCCTCTTATTGGCATTCCCGCAATTATTCTTACACCCCACCTTGGGGCCAGCACCGTTGAAGCTCAAAAGAACGTCTCGATATCTGTCGCAAAACAATGTCTTGAAGTGCTTGCGGGTGGCGATGCAAAGTACGTGGTAAATGCACCAATCATCCCGTCAGAACTGCATGAGACTGTTGAACCTTTTGCTGTTCTGGGAGAGCGCATGGGCAGGCTGATGATCCAGATTGTTGAAGGCCGGGCTTTAAAACTAGAGATGGTATATGGCGGTGAACTTGCATCTCTTGGCCAGTCCACAAAACTTATCACCCATATGGCGATTAAGGGTATGCTTGATCCAATTCTCAGGTTTCCGGTTAACATGGTAAATGCTGCATACCAGGCAAAGGACCGGGGAATAACTGTATCTGAGACGACAACCGGAGAATCATCCGGATACAAAAACCTTCTTACCATGAAGGTAACGACAGATACTTCCGAGCTTACGATAACCGGATCTATCCTGTACAAGGGAGGTGCCAGGATTGTATCCATAGCAGGCTATACTATGGATATGGTACCAGAAGGAGCAGTAATTATTTCCCGGCATCTTGACAGACCCGGAGTAATTGGCAGGGCTTCAACGATTCTTGGTGAACACCAGATAAATATCGCAGGCATGCAGGTAGGACGGTTCCAGCCTGGCGAAGAAGCCATCATGGTCCTCAATGTTGACGGCGACGTACCGGAAAGTGTTATGGAAGCGATCAGGGGAATGCCGGGTATTTACTCTGCAAAATTTGCCAGGATCTAATCCTTTTTTCACAAACGGATCATAATCTATAAATGAGCAGGAAGGTAACATTGTAAGGCACAACCGGGGGCTCGTGGTCTAGCTGGTTATGACGTCGCCTTGACATGGCGGAGATCCTGAGTTCGAATCTCAGCGAGCCCATCTTTTGTTTTTTGTTAATTATTCAGCATTTTTGCCGTTTTCGCCAGGTTTATTGGAAAAAGTAGGTAATATCAGGTAAACACTGGTATCCTGTTCAGGGCAAAGACACCGATATCCTTGTTAATATCCTCATAAATTGACCTTCCATACAGGTAGGTAAGAATGTATTCTGCCATAATTTTTGGATCAACATCAATAAATTTGTCAGGATAGAGGACTTTTCCGATACAATATGCATTGATAAGGTCTATTTCATGGTTCTCTCCATAGATACCAGTTGGGTATAATCCATAGACAGTGCCTTCTTTCATTGCTGTTGTCTGTGAAAATTCAGGATAATCTTCCAGTTCCTGTATTGCATTTTTTTTCTTCTCAAGGGAAGTAAGGTCAATAAAAATCGAATCAGGTTTTAGTTTTTTAATCCGGGAAGGAGTGAGAAGAACGGCATCAGAATTCTGAGGAATAGTGTAATCTCCCTCCAATGAGTTTCTGACTTTCACCAGGTCAAACGGGTAATAATCCGGTGATGATGAAAGGATTCCCCGGGGTGTATCACGGGTGTATCCTCCAATGTATGCAGTCTTATATTGAAATTCCGGGATTGTTGATACCCTGCTATGCAGATTATCAACAATTTTATCAAAAAACCTGATCACTTCTAAAGCCCGATCAGTACTGCCAGTAACAAGACCCATTACCCTGAGTGAATAGTCCAAATCCTCCCGATGCTCTACAAGGTTCCCCTCTTTGAGAACAAGGACAGGAATACCAGTCATATCCGATAATTCATCAGCAGAATATGGACCAGTTGTATTCATGAGAACAACCAGATCCGGACGAGGAGTAAGTGACAGGATCTGTGCCGGGTAAACCGGTGCCTGGATAGAAGGGAGTGATTTGATCTCAGGGTATGCAACCAGGTATGGTATCCAGGCTGATTTGGTAACATATCGTTCTTCCGGGTTGTTTGTTACGGCATATTCAGGTTTTTGCAGGTATGACAGGTACCGCAGACATGCAGGACCAGCACACAATATATGTGAGATGTTTCTGGGGATCTCAACCTCCCTTCCAGAGGCATCGTTTATGGTGAATACTGAACCGGAGGTTGCAATATCTTCAATTTCGATAATAGACGGACCAGGAATTGATTCGGGCGGGGGAGATTCCTCGCGCAGACACCCTGAACATGAGATTATTGTAAGGATGAGAATTACATGAGCGATTGATTGAAAGTTCATTGTTTTCAGGTACCTTATTGTTCAACCTCCCATTCAAGATTTTTGACAGGAGGCTTGATTTTCATTCTGGTTGACATAATAATGATGCACAGGATATATACCATTATTCTCGCTGGCGGAGTCGGAACAAGACTCTGGCCCTTATCACGAACCTATTATCCAAAACAGTTTCTCCAGGTAAATGACCATTCATTGTTTCAAAAAACCTATCTTCGGGCACTAGAGATGTGCTCGGCTGATTCCGTTTTTATTGTAACAAATTCACTCCATCATTTCCTTGTAAAAAACCAGATTTCTGACCTTGGTCACCAGATACCAGATGACCAGATATTACTGGAACCATCTGGAAAAAATACCCTTCCTGCGATCACCTGGGCCGTAACAGAAATTCAGAAAAGATCTGCTGATGCCGAGGTTTTTGTTTTCCCAAGTGATCACCTCCTGTCGCATGATGCTATCCACGAGCTGAAAGAGGCATTGCCAATTGGAAAAACACATATCGTAACTTTTGGTATTACCCCGTCAATTCCGCATACCGGGTATGGATACATATCCCCGGGAGAGAAGTTGCAGACCGGATATTCAGTCAGGGAATTCAAGGAAAAACCAGATGCACGAACAGCACAAGAATATGTTGATAAAGGGTATTTCTGGAACAGCGGGATATTTCTCTTTTCAGTGCCGGTTTTTATTTCAGAACTGGTAAAATATCAGCCGGACATCGCATCCGCATTTGAAAAAGGTGTTGTATGGGATAAACTGCCTTCAATCTCCATTGATTATGGTATTCTTGAGCATTCTGATGCAGTTGCAGTAGTTCCTCTCTTTTCCAGCTGGTCGGACTTAGGCAATTTTAATGCATGGTACGAGATATCCGAAAAGGATGGCTGCAATAATACCGGTGATTGTGTTGCGATCGAGTCATATGGGAATTTTGTCACGACGGAAGATAGGTTTACAGCACTGATTGGTATAAAGGATACCATTGTTGTCGAAACCTGTGATGCCCTGCTTGTCTGTCATCGTGATATGGCTGAAAAGGTTGGTGACCTGGTTAAAGAATTAAAAAACGAGGGAAACCCGATTACCGAGATCCACCGCCTGGTGTACCGCCCATGGGGATCTTACCTGGGACTAGAAAAAGGCCCGGGGTTTCAGATCAAACGAATCACCGTAGATCCTGGAAAGCGACTCTCATTGCAACGTCACCATCACCGGAGTGAACACTGGGTCGTTGTTCATGGAACGGCAGATGTTGAACTTGACGGAACGCGTTCATTTATCCGACCAGGTGAGAGTACTTTTGTCCCGGCAGGAGTGATGCACCGCCTGGGTAATTCAGGGAAGATTCCTCTTGAGGTTATTGAAGTTCAAATCGGCGAATACCTGGAAGAGGATGATATCGAGCGTACACAGGATGATTATAAAAGAGTGTAAAAAGTTAATGTAACCAGGCCTCTTCCACCTCTATTGTCTTTCCGGTTTCAATTATCCGGTACGGCCCGGTTGCGTGAACATCGTATGGATTGTTCTGTGTGCTGTAGGGAAGTGTGAAGGTATTGTTTCTGCTCTGCTGAATCCAGGTAAAGTTACGTCCCTGGTTTGTAGTGAGCGGGAGTTCAATGGTTCCGGTGCCAGGGAGCGTGAACCCGTTTACCCGTTCAAAGATCTTGACTTCTTTTATCTGGCGAGTATCGTCCTTGGCAACCGTAGAGGGAGACTCATAAATAAGCCGGTAATGACCAAGGGCAGGGACATCAGTTATCGGATGAGTAAACTGGAGAGAACTTACCTGCAGGGATTCAGACGGGGGAAGACGTGCTGCTTCAGCGGGTGTTATCTCAACAGTTCTTGTAATGACCGGGACTGATCCTCCTTCTGCCTGTGCCTGCCCAAGGGTAAGCAGACTACCTCCCTTTCCTGGTGAGAAGGAGCCATCAAAGAGGTGCATCCTGGTTGCGGTACTTGCAAAGTAAGGCTGTTTTAATACCAGGACTGGATCAAGCATGCCAGATCCCATAGACTGCTGATAATAGGTCTGTTGATATGAGGAGATTCGCTCATTTCCATATGCCCAGAGAGGAAGGGCAGCAAATTTGGTAGTAACGGTAGCATAATCTGTAATGACGTATTTCGCCCCGGTCTTTATCGCATTGCTTTCAGCTTCCTCTTCATTCTGTGCTGACAGGAATTTTGCAACCGGCCGGACATTATCCTGGAATGGTGAGGCTATCGGTATTCTTTTTGTAAGAAACGTTATCCAGTGGCCATAGTCCCACCAGGAAAGGATTCCATATGACTCTTTTGGATATGAAAAATCTGTTTTTTCATATATTTTTAGATAGTCTACTCCGGAATCAGGAGAATTTTCAGATAGCCAGACTAATGTATCTGACCAGTCACTGCTGATGGAAATGGCTCCAATCTGTTTGTCTACTACGATATTTATGGTCTGGGCCGAAAATGCTGCAATAAGGAGGATAAGAATTCCAACGATAGCTGTTGCACGAAGAGGAAATGGATTTTGTACAGGCAATACATTCTTCTTTATTCGCACGGTCGGCTGCTCACTATCTGCAATTTTTGCATAGAGAGAACTGAGAGTTATTGCAGAAAACAGGACAATGACCACACTTGCATAATATTCATACCGAAGGTGCATGATTGTTGCAAAGAGTATGACAATACCCCAGACTCCTGTTGCCATCAAAGCCGGCTGGTATGATCGTGCTAATCTGATTATACAGATTATTACTCCTATGAATGCCAGGAATAAGGCGATGTTATAGGAATACCATGCACGGACCGGGTCCCACATCTGCATCTCATTGATATAAGATCCTGTATAGGAAAAAAAGAAAAAATAGTTGATCGCTTTGGTAATCTGTATGGCAGTTTCAGGGTAAAAGACAGATATACCTGCGTACGCAGCAATGAGAAAACCTCCGACAGCACCCAGGTAATAATAGGCTGGTTTTTTTGATAAAAAATACGAAAAAATCGTAAATATTCCCATTACAAGAGGAAGTGCAAGAAGAACCAGAACATGTCCAATTGTATATCGTGTTATTACCATTCCTTCATGATGGAGTCCCAGAATGAGATACAATGGCACGAAAATGATAAAAATTACAGAGGTGTGAAAGAAAAGGGAGGAAAGTTCCTTTGTATCCCGGATGACCAATCCATGGATAAAAAAAATCACCCACACAATCACCGCAAAGAGTGTCATGGTTGACATATTCAGGATGCCCAGAAGATACACAATTCCTGCAGATATTGCTAGAAAAATGCTTTTTTGTGAGTATAAACCGGGTGTTTCATTTCTAATGGTTATAAGAAGAGCGATGATGAGAGTAATAAATAGAGTGGAAAAAATTGTTTCGGTAATATGATGATCGAGGTACCCGTAAAAAGAACGGTAAAGTAACTCTCCTGCCATAAATGGAAGGATGATTGCAGCAATCCATCCGGTTTTCTCACCACAGACCATTCTTCCGAGGTACCATAAAATTGGTATTAACAGGAGAAATAACAGGGGAGGAATATAAGACGCGATAATCATGTTATCCGGTCTTGCAACTGCTCCGGTCAGAACACACACGGTTGCACACAGGAAGGGGAATAACGGACCCCAGTCAACATCCTTTCCGGTGGGAAAAGCGGTCATGGGATCAAACCATGCATACCCCGGATAATTCGCTATTATCTGTTCAATCTGGCGCATTGAATACCAGGTGTCCATAAACATCAGTTTCTGGACCGGACCGGACCCGAGAAATTCCATTGGCAGAAACCTGAGCCAGAGCCCGAACAAGGCAGAAAGGATTACAAACAGGAGGAGTATATGAAAAGAATATTTCTGAACTCTGTGGAAAATGGAATGCATTCAATAGTTTCGGATGTATCGGGTTATAATTGCTGTCCTTTGTATTTGATGAAAGATATGGTTTTTAAATTTAAAAAAAAAGATTGACGACTATTTTATATAAATTGTTATTGTAGAAAATCCAACATTTACAGATAATCCTGATAATCATAATTACATATCTTGACAGGAGCAGATAGTTTGATTTTAAATATAATACTTGCGCTGATTGTCCTATCGGTTACAATTTTCTGCGGACTGCCGTTTCTTTGGAAAACCAGACTCCGGGGGATCACCCGGTTATCACTCTCATTTGCTGTCGGTTTTGTTATTATCCTCTTACTGGGTATTCTCGCTTCTTTTTGCACATTAAATCCGCTCCAGTTCCAGGTTCCCGGGATGATCCTCTGCATCGGGACCAGCATTATACTATACCAACGTTATGGGTGGAATCCTGAATTTGACCGTGATGATAAGATCATTCTAGGAGTCACAGGATTGTACTTGTTCGTGGCGATATTCTTTTTTTACCGGATTATTATGTGGATGTCCGGAGATGCTGTAGCTCATGCAGAGATGATCCGAATGCTCATTGACGGTGAGAACCTCCCGGTAGGACTGCCCGGAATAAGTCGATATGCAGAATATTATCCAAAAGGATTTCACTATTATGCATACGTCTGGGCCAGCATTTTCCCTTTGTTAAATGTAATACAAGTTTTGCCGGTAATAATCACTTCTATTACCCCCGTTTTATTATATTCAATCGTCAGGGAGTTCCGAAAGAATGATGCTGTATTCGCATGTATCATTGCGTGTTTTATGTTTCCGGCTCATTATAGTTACCTTATCTGGGGCGGATATCCCTCAGCATCAGCTGAGATGCTCTTTGTTGCAATGATTCTGGCATTGATAGTTCAAATCAGGCTTGTTCCAATCATTTTACTGGGTATCTTCTTCGCTCATGCAAGAATTATGGCACTCGCTATTCCGGTACTAATAACCGGGATGTATGCAATGAAGATGAAAAAAAATATTCAATATATTCATAAATTAGTGTTATCCGGTCTTTTCGTATGTATTCTTGCAATATTTCTTTTTTATAACAAACCTGAATACCTGCTCTCGGTGTTTTCTGATAAAACATTAGCCAGTGATTTTATCTCCCGGTGGTATCCGGCACTTCTGGCCCTTTTGGGTGCAGCTATCGCAGTGACCCGGAATGATCGTCTTGATCGCCTGACACTTACCTGGACTGGTGTGGTTTTACTTATTATTTTACTGGCTGATGCAGGTCCGCTTCGTTTTATTGGGACTGCAGATCGGCTTCTTCTTGTTCTTTATCTGCCATTAAGTATTCTTGCAGCGACGGCTACTGGTTGTATGATCCATGGGAATATTCAGGTCAAAAACATTGTTATCGTATTGTTAACTGTAATAGGAGTATTATCAATGGGGGTTGTACTGTACAGTTATGCCGGATCCTGGGCCCTCCCTCAGGAGGATTATGCAGCCATGATGTGGCTATCAGAGCAGAATTTTAACGATACGGCATGTATCAACCTTGATGAGACCGGAGCATGGATTTATCCTCTTACTGGTATAGAAGTTGCAAAGTCAAGAACGAATATCGGGTTTGGAAATGGCCTTCCCAATAAAATTGCCGCAAATCCGATTAATAAAAATTTCATTAAAGAATTACAAAGAATTAAGCATGAAAATATTCTGATTTTCATCTCAAATGTATCTCTCTCGCGCCCGGGTTATATCCCTCCGTTTTCAATACATCATAAACCATATCCTACGGTTAATATGAATTTCTCTGAAAAAAACTATGAACTATTGTATGACGAAGGAACTAAAATATTTAAATTCATAGTATAATTTCACATGATGATTGTTGTGTAAAGTTACTATCTAAAAAAAGAAATATAATAAAATTTTGTTATTTTAGGATAAGTTTTGACCTTTTCGTCATTATTTCTTATAGATGGGACATAAGGGGTATCAAGATTTTTCGTTCGTTGCCACAATGAATTGGGGCTTATTCATATGACAATAGATAAATTCACATTTAAGACATTTCAATTAAATAGGGGAATTAAGAACATATGAAATTATATCAAATGAAGCGATTAATGGATATTACCGGGTCGTTATTATTAATCACAATACTTATTCCTCTCGCTATCCTCGTTATCATTTTGATATTCTGTAAAATGGGATCTCCGGTTTTTTTTACCCAGATGCGTCCAGGTCTTAATGGAAAGCCTTTTTTCATGTATAAATTCCGCACCATGCTTGACACTACAGGCAAAAACGGGAGCCTTCTTCCGGATGGGGAACGCCTGACAAAATTGGGGATTTTTCTTCGAAAGTATAGTCTTGATGAAATCCCGGAACTCTATAATGTTCTCATAGGTGATATGAGCCTTGTCGGTCCCAGACCACTCCTTATGGAGTACCTTCCTCATTATTCATCAGAGCAGTCACACAGACACGATGTGAAGCCAGGAATAACCGGTTGGGCTCAGGTAAATGGACGCAATCTGCTGGAGTGGAAAGAGAAGTTTAAACTGGATACCTGGTATGTTGATAACCAGAATGCCTGGTTGGATGTGAAGATTCTGTTATTGACTGTATGGAGAGTAATCCATCCTGAAGGGGTCTCACACCCAGGGTATGAGACCATGCCCAAGTTTACCGGGGATGATTGAATGGTATTTGTTTTTGGTGCCGGGGGTCATGCAAAAGTGATAATCGGGACTTTAATTGATCTCGGTGTATCAATTTCCGGCATTTTCGATGACCAACCAGCATTGTGGGATAATAGTCTTTTTGGGGTAAAAGTTCTTGGTCCTATTGAGATGGGAGTATCAATGACGGGAGAAACCGGTATTATTGGAATAGGTGATAACCGAACCCGATTCGGCATCGCACACCGTCTCATCGGATGGAATTTTTTAACACTCATCCATCCTAATGCATGGATTCACTCTTCGGTACAACTGGGTCCGGGAACGGTTGTTTTTTCAGGGGCAATTATTCAACCGGATGTCAAAATTGGTTCTCATTGCATCATAAACACCGGAGCCACTGTTGATCATGATTGTATTTTAGACAATTTTGTTCACATTGCACCCGGTACTAATATGGGAGGCAATATCCATGTGGATGTAGGTGCATTCATAGGAATTGGAGGTACAATTATTCCAGGAATTAATATCGGCAGGTGGGCTATAACCGGTGCTGGATCTGTTATCATTCATGATGTTTCAGAATATAGTACTGTTGTAGGAGTACCAGCAAAAAAACTCAGGACCTAATTATGAACAAAGTAACATATTTTTTCCATTTAATTTTTATACAGTTAATCGATCAAATTCAAAAACTTTGGGAGGTTGAATTATCAAATGAATGAATCTATCCCCATGTCACTTCCTGACATCAATGAAGATGATATCCAGGGTGTCGTAGAAGTCCTTCGTTCCGGCCGGCTGGCATTGGGTCCGAAAACAGAGGAGTTTGAACGTCTCATTTCAGAATATGTCGGTGTGGATTTTGCCGTCGCGGTAAATTCAGGTACATCGGCACTTCATCTGATTGTAAAATCCCTCGGTCTGGGGAAAGGAGATGAGGTATTGGTTCCATCCTTTACTTTTGCTTCAAGTGTCAATGCTTTACTCTATGAAGGAGTTACCCCCGTATTTGTGGATATTGAGACAGACACAGGAAATATTGATCCTGGAGATTTAGAAAGAAGAATCACATCCAGGACAAAAGCCATCGTTGTTGTTGATGTCTTTGGTCACCCGGTTGAATGGGATGAAATAAACAGGATTGCCGGAAAACATAATCTGATGGTCATCGATGATTCATGTGAAGCACTGGGATCCACATACAAAGGGATAAAAATGGGTAAATTCGGTGATGCTGCTGCATTTGCTTTCTATCCGAATAAACAGATAACAACAGGAGAAGGAGGCATCATTGTAACAGATAACCCTGATATTGCTCGCATATGCAGGAGTCTTCGTAACCAGGGGAGGAATGAGATGGGTGCATGGCTTGAACATGAGCGCCTTGGCTATAATTACCGTATTGATGAAATGTCTGCTGCGCTAGGTGCAAGCCAGATTAAACGGATTGATTCATTTATAGCAAAAAGAGAAAAGGTGGCTCACATGTACACAAACCGCCTTGCAGATATTGACTGGGTTAGAACGCCAGTTGTAAAACCAGGTGTTCGCATGAGCTGGTTTGTGTATGTTATCTCTGTTTCTCCAGGGATTAACCGGGATAATATTATGCAACAACTGGAAAAAGAAGGAATTCCAACACGAAATTACTTTTCTCCGGTACATCTGCAGAAATACATTCGTGAGATGTTTGGCACCCATGAAGGATTGCTCCCAGTTACCGAGTCATTAGCAAGCCGGACGATATCACTTCCATTTCATGCAAATCTCTCTGAATTACAAGTTGAACGTGTTGTGGAGGTTTTATGCAGATGTGTCCCGATGTAACAGGGTGGCCAGTGGAATCACAAAATATTTTTTTTCAAAGGTTACGGGCACATAGGAATCAAATCCTTTTCACTTTGGATTTTCTCGTTATCACTTTGTCAATGTACTTAGCATTTTGGGTTCGTTTTGACGGTATGATACCTGAAAACTACCTGAATATGATAACCATCGCCATACCCTTAGCACTGGCCATTAAACTTATTGTTTTTGTCATATTCCACATATATCGGTTTAGTTTGTCATTTATCGGATTTGAAGAACTTTTCCGAATATCGATTGCCTGTATTTTTGGATCGTTCACACTCGCTGCTATTATTTTTTTATTTAATACCTGGTTATCATTATCCGGGTTTCCCAGATCAATAATTATAATTGATTTTGCCTTTACTGCAATTGGAATAATTTTAATACGCATATCTAAGCGTAGTTGCCTCTATGTACTTTCAAAAAAAAAGGAGGATAATTCCGGACAAAGAGCCATTATTGTTGGAGCCGGTGATGCCGGAGAGATCCTATTGCATAATCTACGCAGAGAACAGAAAAAGATCTATGTTCCGGTTTGTTTTCTCGATGATGATCCTGTTAAGCAGGGGATAATGATTCATGGAATTCCTGTACTCGGTCCACGAAGCCATCTTCCCAACATCATCCATACACATACAATTGACTCTGTGCTTATCGCCATGCCTTCCGCACCTTCACAAATCATTCGTGAAACGGTTGATTATTCACGAAAAGGAGGAATCAGTGATATAAAAATAGTTCCGGCTCTCAGTGAATTGTACTCTGGTGAATTCAGGGCATCAGATATCAGGGAGATAAAACCGGAAGATGTTTTAAAGCGGGAACCGGTATCCATTGATTTTATATCAGTGAAACACTTTATCAATGGAAAAAAAATCCTTGTTACCGGTGCTTCAGGATCAATTGGTTCTGAACTTTGCCGGCAAATATTGCGTTTTTCTCCGGCTGTGTTATTGGCCCTGGATTTTGATGAAACCGGGCTGTTCAATCTGGATAATGATATAAGAAAGAAATTTCCCGATAAAAATTTTAAAATTATCATAGGTAACATCCGTGACAAAGAGAAAATACATAATATCTTTCAAAAAGAACGCCCTGAAGTGGTTTTTCATGCCGCTGCATATAAACACGTGCCGATGATGGAGACATATCCTGAAGAGGCTGTCAAAACTAATATTTTTGGAACAGAAAACATCATTGATGAAGCACTACTGGCCGGTGTCAAGGCTTTTGTGCTTATTTCTACTGACAAAGCAGTCAACCCGGTTTCTGTTATGGGTATGACAAAAAGGATAGCTGAGATTGTTTCCCTGGCAATGAACGACGGAACTTCTATGCGATGTATCGCGGTCCGGTTCGGGAATGTTCTCGGAAGTCGAGGAAGTGTTATTCCTACCTTCATGGAACAGATCCACCTTGGTGGGCCGGTCACTGTCACTCACCCGGATA
>Ga0123334_1000112_pt1 | contig 96747 bp, 89 predicted proteins | sample BiotimSIPDNA_FD_89706 | JGI IMG/M metagenome (GOLD analysis project Ga0123334, IMG submission 89706) | Anaerobic biogas reactor microbial communites from Washington, USA - Biogas_R1 time_0 SIP DNA | ecosystem: Engineered > Bioreactor > Anaerobic > Unclassified | place: Washington, USA...
TATCGCGGCACACTGTTCAAATCTGTGCGTTTTACTGTTCAAATGTTTCCGGTACAACTGTTCAAGTACGCCGGAATATGCAGTGGTAATGAAGCGATCGAAATATAGGGGTTATCTGTGTGTTTCTTTGGTGCATATGCACCACCAATGGAAAGATAGTGGACCTTGCCAATGTCCTGTCTGATAGTTGCAACTGAAAGCATATCAATTACACTTTCAGATATTGCTAATTTCTTGGACTTTCAGTACCTATCAAATTAATCATAATTTCTATTTTTGATTTTTCTTATAAGTATCACTATAACCTCTCGAGCTAAAACAATAAACATATTATTCTTTTTTCTTAATCCATATATTTCCTAGCAAAAAACTAATACTACCAATGATAAATGAATTAAAAATCAAAGCGCCAACATCAAAACGGGAAGGTCTTATGTTGCCATCCAACTTATAAATCCAGTTAAAAATTATAAATTCTCTGCCTATCATTATTTGAACACCAACAAATATTACCAGAAAAATTAATCCGACACCGACTTTTTTACTTAGAGCAGTTCCTAAAAAAGAGAATCCCATTACAGCAAAACTTTGTAAAATTAATAATACTAGAACTTCAGACTGCATTTCGCTGATAAAAATACTAGTTGAGTAAAATACAGCAACTATCAAAATAATATAGATAATAAAAAATCTTAGTTGTCTTATAATTCCCCAATAAAAATAAGACCTTGAGTATGTAAAGAGAAGATCTCCTCCTTCTGAATCAAATAGACCCTGCATTAATATTACGGAGCAATACCCTCCTAGTGTAGGAATTAAAAACTCATATAAGCTATTAATAATAGCTATCATATAATATTGGTTTATTATTTTATTCTTTAATACAACAGATAAAAATACAAGACCTACCAAAATAGCTATTACAGTGACTAGATTTAGTCCCATTTCTTTTAGGTCATATTTTATTTCTCTAAATGTTTTCCAAATCATTATATTCCCTCTGTATTAAATATGTATAACTGTCTTCAATATTTGACTTAATATTATTATCAGCTTTAGCTTTGTTATCTAAATATCTGGTTTTATAATTTTGACCTACAGGTAAGTAAGATATTATCTTATTGTTTTTCTCAAGTTTAATAAATAAATCTTCATTGATAACTTCATCTCTAATATAGTCATTTGCTATATTTCTAACCTTATCAATCTTATCAGAAACAACAATCTTTCCTTTATTAAAAATCGAAACATAATCGCAAAGACTGTCAATATCATTAACTATATGGCTGGATATAATAATTATTCTGTCTTCTTTATTATATTCACGTATTAGCTTTCTAAAATTTATCCTCTCATTTGGATCGAGTCCGACTGTAGGTTCATCTAATAACAATAATTTTGGCTCTCCCAATATTGCTTGAGCAATTCCCAATCTTCTCAGCATTCCTCCAGATAAATGGCCGACTTTTCTATCTTTATACTCAAAAAGATGAGATCTATTTAATGCAAGCTCTATTTGATACTCTTCTTCTTTTCTTTCAATATTTTTTAAGATTGCAATATTTTTTAATGTCTCATAAACTGTCAGAAATTTATACATTCCAAATATCTGAGGTAAGTAACCAATATTTTTCTTAATCTCTTTGTAATCCTTGAAATTTAATTTTTCTCCCCAAGTAATCTCTCCACTGTCAAAATATAAAGTTGTAGTAAGTATTTTTATCAAAGTTGTTTTTCCTGCACCATTAGGTCCTAAGAGTCCATGAATACCAGGTGAAATTACTAAATCAACACCACCTAGAGCAACAACTTTATTTTCCCTTTTACCATAAATTTTCTCTAGTCCTTTTATGTTAATATTCATATCTAATTCTCCTGATTGTTATTTAATGCATTTACAATTTCAGATATTGAGATGATTTCCTCTTCAATAAGTTTATGGTATAATTTTTTGAATGTATTATCAAAATTTTCACCGTTCTGCATACGTTGCAGAATATCACTTATACAGTCAATTTCATTATCGTTTAACGGTTGCTTATCAATTTCTTTGCCTTCTATAATATCTATATTATCTCCTGAATAGAAATTTATTAATCTATCTTCATATTCAAAAAGGTCAGCATCGGCATTATTATAAGTTTTTAAGTAAATACTCATCCAAGCAGATAAGTGATATACTGACAAATGTGATGTATCTGTAGGAAATCCTGAACATTCTGAAAATATATAAGCTACCGGCAAATTGCTTCTTATATAATCCGAGTTCTTATATTCAGCAATTTCCTGTGGCGAATTTCCAAACCGTTCTCTATTCCATACTAATGCAGGCGTACCACCGCCACCACTAGTATATCTTATTTCCCAAATTCCACCCTTTGAGTATAATCCACAACTATAAACCTCTTGATTAAATGTAGGAGTTTCCATTTCTATTAATATTATCTCTTCGGGAAATACGGGTTTTATTCTTACATCCATTCTAGTACAAAAGTCTTCAATAACTGAGTAGGAATCAATAAGTGCATCTACAGCTAAGTATCTATCATCATAAATAATTGCAGGGTAATAAATATCAATATCTCTATAATTCAAACTTAACATTTTTGAGTACAAATAAACTCCATTACTGCTATACCCTTCATAGTGATTATCTGTTTTTTCTAAGTTTGTATATAAATTATTCGGACCATCGTATTCTAATGTAAAAAATATATTATCATCTATCTGCCAATCTTCCACAAAGAAGAAATCTGATTTAGAATACGAGTAAAAATTAGCATATTTATCTGTTGTTTTAATTCCAGGCCAAGGAATGTAAGGAAAAGAATTATTTAGCTGTACATAAGTCTCATTAGCAGGGAAAATAGGTAAGCTGTAGCCATTGTAAATGAATTCAATAATAATCTGTTCGTTTTTGCGCTTTTGATTATTTAGATATATCATGATTCCATCATGACTTCTCTCAAATTCAGTAACTACACCATCTACCCTTACACTTTCTATCTCCATACCCGAGTACAGAGTAAAAGATTGTTCGTTGATATTTTCGTCTGCTGTTGCATACATTGTAGCAGTAGCACTTAATCCTTTAGAATTGAACTTTAGGGCTAAATCATAGTTATAAATGGAGATATTTTTTTCTGTATTAAAATCATTAAGACTCACTGGTTGAGCTGAAATATATTTAGTACTAACACTATTTGTCTTAGTATATACATCATACCCATCTGCAAAGTTAGTAAAGAATACATAATAATTATTTATAATATATGCAAATGAAAAGAACGCTAAAACTATAACAGATGTGTATATCATCACTCTACTTTTCCTATGATTTTTATTAATTATAGTTTCTTTCTTTCTATATAAGAATAGGAAAGTTAGTAAGAATACTAACATTATTAATCTTACAATATATCTTGGTTGTTCGACTGGTAACCCTATATAATAATTTAAAGGATATATAATGTCAATATTTCCCATATTAAATATTGCTAATAAAAATCTAATATTTTCACTATCTATATTCTGAAGATAAAGCAGGATTTCAGTATTTAATGATGAGGTTAATAGCCAGACAGATAAAGCAATTAAATAAACATACCTATCATTTTTTAAGTTGCCGATTAAAAGTCCCCAAACTGCAAGAACAACAGAAGGTATAAGATATAATAGTGCTAAATTACAAAACGACTGTAAGATCCATTCAATAGGAGCATCATCCAGTTTCATTCTTATTATAAAAACAACTGATATAATTAAGAATGAAGATATAACAAAAACAAATAAACATATTATCCTGCATAACTTGTAAAACCATGGTCTTTTATTGTATGCATCAAAGAGTGTATCTATGCTATCTTTCTTACTTACACTTTTGAGTTCTATACCCATAATCATAAAAATAAGAGTTATATAGACCTGTCCGTATGCAGTCATTATAATTGCTTCTGACGGTTTGCTTCTATATACATACAGATAAAACCCAATCACTAATAATTCTGCAAGAATCATCATAGCGACAAACAATTTATTGCGCAAAAACATCTTCATATATATTGAAACAGTATTTAATAATTTTCTCAAAATCTTCTCCAGATATTTATGGGGCTGTCGTGCTAAGAAACAGTTTGATATCTCGACGCGCCGAGGCGATGCGCCCTATTAAAATAACGCGAAGCGCAGCTTTTTGGGTGCGGGCGAAGCCCGCAAGAATCCCCCCTTCGTGGACAGATAAAATCATGCTTGCCTGACCTAAAGGCAATAGGGTACCTACCTATAATTTTGTAAGGAGATTTTTATTCTTTCATTAGGCATCACCAACTTTTTAGCTAATAAAACTGGCAATCATATAATGAAATTCATTAGAAGACTGGCCAGAATTTTGTGTTATTTTTAATAGTATTTGACACGTATCATAAAGTACCTAATAAACCATTATCTATATATTATGTGTTTAATTATATTATAATAATTTAAAAATTGTAAAATTTTATCATTCGTTACAATTCGACAATTTCTTACAATACTTAATGTTAATGTGCGTCTCCTTCTTTAGGAATGAAATATGTAATAGGATATCAGTATATACCTTACCTTCATCAAGCTATACACCAGGCAAAAATGTAAAATCCGAAAACGAAAGAATAGAGATTTGGTCAAATATCTTTAAACAATATGTTAAATAGCATTTTGCTATAAACTGTAACTTCATAAATCTACCCATTTACTCAAGATTTATCAACATGCGGAGATGGATCTAAAAAAGAAGAGCCGATAAACTGATCAACTCTTCATTTACTTCATATGTTGTTTATAATCTCGTGCAATATTATTTCTTCAGCCTGTGCTTTAACGGCATTCATCGCACCTACCCACGCCATCTGGTCACGTGCTTTTAATATCTCATCTATACCTTGTGCCTTCGCAATTTGTTGGGTATACTCGCATACCCGTTCTTTATCTATTTCATTCTGTTCAACGAGCCAATCTTCCAAATCTCCCGAAAAGAGTAGTTCTGTGTAAAGGTTTTGATTATACTCCTTTAAATTTGCCAGTAACTTACGGCCATACAAGCCAATTTTAGATTCATTAATTTTAATTCTGTTCATTTCGTCACCTTCCGATTACTATTAAAAGTGCTGAAATAAACGACAAATCCGAACCCTTCCCCAACGAGGAAAAGGTTCGGATTATCATGATCTGGCGTACCCGGAGGGATTCGAACCCCCGACCTTCTGGTCCGTAGCCAGACGCTCTATCCAGCTGAGCTACGGGTACAAATGCGGCCGCTTTACGACCGCTCAACTATTCTATATCATAGCCTCCAGTTTGTCAACAGCCTTATCCTGGGGCTTGTTCATCGCTTTGGCGGCGAAATTCAGCGCGACTCCGAGCGCCAGCATAATAAGACCGATGATCGCAATCAGCAGGCTCACAATGCCTGCCAGGCTGCCGACCGAAGGAACAATCGACGCAGGCAGTATGCTCGGCATCAGCGAATACACAAAATCCGCGCTCAGCATCTTAAATGTGACAAACAGCACAGCCGCGCAAAGAAGATGCAGACCGCCCGAAACATCGAGCAGCACGCCTATGACCGATGTCGGGACGCCGGGCTTTTTGAGCCATACGAGATACAGCAGGCCCAGCATCAGCACCGTCAATACGGTCGACGCAATGAACAGGTACCTCAGCGGCGTCTCAAACGAGACGAACTGCGTATAGATCATGTCGGTCAGGCGCTTTGCGAGTCCACTGTCCCCGTTGGCAAAATAAAACTCGATATAATCCGACAGCATGTTTGAATCCGGTGAAGGTATGAATTTGTCGATGTAGCCCGTCATCTGGTCGGACAGCGTGTCGCCGAAGCCCACAAGCCCGTTTTGCGCCAGCACCAGGCTGTCGGCGATGTTTTCCTTCATCTTTTCCGCCAGTTCCGCGAAAGGAACTTCGATGTCTTCACCCCTATAGAACAGATAATTCATCGCGCCGCCGACGAATTCGCCCATGGTCTTGTTGAATTCCTTGCGCGGCATCACCTCGCGGATCAAATCGGCAAGCCTGTCGTCGAGATTCTCCGGCAGGTCGGCATTTAATACGGTGGCCCTGATCGATTCCGACATCAGGTCGTATATGGGCGTGTAAAAGCCCGCGGATACCATGGTCTTGCTGTAGAATGCCGGGTTTAAGAGCGCGCCGCGCACAAGGATTGCGGCCTCTGCGGCGAATGCCGATACGACCAGTATCAGCGTAAATATTACCGTAAATATGATTCTAATTACTTTCATCATCCGGGACCTCATTTCTCCTAACCATTTTAATTGAACTATTATAATTCGTCAATTCAATTAGAATTCACTAAAAACTGTTAATCAGACCATAATAGTTAAGACATCGGCGCCTGCGGCTGCGGGCTCCTGTTCGCGACCCGGATGACCGCGGCGCATAAAAGCCCGGTGATGATGCCGAGCGGCACCGAGAGCGCCGCCATGGCCGGAAACGACAGCAACACCGAAGGCGCGCCGAGCAGTATGCTAGCCAGAATACACTGCCCGAGGTTGTGGAAGAATGCGCCCGCCGCGCTGATTGCGGCGATGCCGAAGCCTGCGGACTTTTTAAGCACAGCCATGGCCGTGAGCGCCAGCGCTCCGCCGGCAAGCGAGTAGTATATGCCGACGGGCGAGCCGGCAAAGACCGGGCCGAGCAGCCCCTTGAAGACCACCAGCGCAATGGCCGGCCCCGGGCCCAGCGCCAGGAGCGCGTACAGTACGAACACATTCGCAAGTCCGAGCCTTGCCCCTGCCATGCCGGGCACCAGCGGCGGCACAGCCGACTCCATAACATAGGTAATCAGCGCAAACACAATCAGCAGGGCGGTTTTGGCCGCGATACGCGGTTTTTTTGGCTTCTGAACGCTTTTATCCCTGATATATTTCATGGCTGTACAGCCTCCACCTTTATGACAAGCCGGTGCGGCGCGCACACGATGATATCGCCCGGGCGCGAAATAGCGCCCCGCCGGATGCACAGTTTGTTTGCGCAGTCGGAATCCTCGACCCAGGCCATGCCCTCGGAGATGATGAGCTTGTTTGAGCCGTACCAGGTCTGTATCGGCAGCTCGCGGTAATAGCCGTCTCCCAGAAAGAAACGGTCGGTCAGCTCTCCGTCGATATAGATGGCAACCGCAGGCTCGCCGTCAAACGGGCGAAGCCAGCCGTAGACCGCTCCCGCAAGAGCGACGGCCAGTATGCATGCAAAGAGTATCATATCGCGCTTTTTGAATAATTTCATTCGATTACCCGCCAGTCCCCGCTCAAAACCTCGATATCCGGCGCACCGGAGCTTGAGGCCACCGTATGGTCGCTGAGCATCAGTATCGCCTCGGCCTCCGGCAGCCCCTCGATCAGGGCAAGGCCGTCCTTTTCGCCCATCACGAAAACAGCCGTCGCAAGCGCGTCGGCAAATGCCCCGTCGGAGCATATGACCGTCGCGGAAAGTATTTCGTTCCGGGCCGGCGCGGCCGTTGCGGGGTCTATGATGTGGCCGTACTGAATTCCGTCTATTATAACATATCTTTCATAGGCTCCGGCGGTGGTAACTGTGGTATCTTCCGCCAGTATCTTAAGTGCGGGCTCCCGCGTGACCGGGTCGATGATGCCGACCGACCACGGCCGGCCTGCGTTCTTTCCGACCAGCACGACATTGCCGCCCAGGCTGATGATTGCGCTTTCCACGCCCAGGCTTTTCAGCACGCCGGTCGCGACGTCGCCCGCCGCGCCTTTGGCGACCCCGCCGAGCGTTATCTTGGCCTCCGGGCTGAATGTATAGATGCCGTCCTCAAGCGTGAATGCAAAGCGCGCGGTCGCTTCCGCAATCTGCCCGAGCAGCTTCTCATCGGGCTTCTGATCGACCGTCTGCTGCCACTCGTTTTCAACAAGCCCCCAGGCCTGCATCGCGTCGTATACGCTGATGTTGAAGGCTCCGCCTGAAAGCTCGCGCACCCTTTGCGCGGCGTTCATCGACGGCTCGATGTATTCGCCCGCCGGGAAAAAGCCCGCCGCGTTGACGCCGGACTCGAATGCGTTCACTTCCGACTCCATCGCGCGCATCGCGCGAAGGGCCGCGTGCGCCGCGTCGGCGTCGCTGCACCGTATGCTGACGAGCGTGCCCATGATCCAGCCCGTGCTTTCCTGGAACGGGGCTTCGGCGCACGATTGCGTGAAGAGCAGCAGCGCGAGTATTGCGGCAGCCATCCATGCTCTGCCGGATATGCCGCGCTTTGGCTTACATGTTCGCAAGCTCGCAGAATGAGTGCGCATAGATCCTTGCCGCGGTAAGCAGCTCGTCGATGCCGAGCCGCTCATCGGCCGTGTGCTCGCCGCCGGAAACGCCGCCCCGGAGCACCGGGCCGAATGCCACTGCGGTCGGCAGCGCCCTTGCATAGGTGCCGCCCCCCATCGAGGCCGGGCCGGTCCTGTCGCCCGTCACGGCCCTGTACACGCCCATCAGCTTTGCGACAAGCGGGTGGCTCTCGGGCCAGTAGAGGCCCTCGGCCGCCTTGAGCGTCGTATAGGAAAATCTGTCGATTGCTTTTTCGAGCTTTGCGATCGTGTCGTTCATTTCGAGCGTCACCGGGTGGCGGATATCGATGGTGGCCCGCAGTTCCCTGCCGTCGAACTCCAGTATGCCGAGGTTGCAAGTCAGCGCTCCGGACGCCTTGTCCGAACAGCCGATGCCGAGCCCGTAGCCGTCGGTGAAGCGCAGCGCATCATACAGCTTTTTAACCGCGCCGTGCAGTCCGTCGTCGGCGGGCAGCGCTGCGGACAGATACTGCAGCAGCCTTATGATCGCATTGTCTCCCGATTCGGGCTTGGAGGCATGGCCGGCTTTGCCGAATGCCTTTGCGAAGATGCCGCTCGCGTCGGCCTCGACGACGATATTGTTCATGACCTCGGCGGAAGGAACAAAATCAAGCTGCGCCGAAGCTGTCGGCGGGATCACATTGGCCCTTGTCCCTGCCGATATTTTCACGACACTGCTCGGCGACTTGATCTGATAAGCATACGTAAAATGCAGTATGGATTTTTCCGCATTGATGACGGGGAATTCCGCGTCGGGCGAAAAAGCGTAGTCCGGAGCGCCGGTCTTCGATGTGTAGTATGCCAGGTCCGACATGCCGCGTTCCTCGTCGCAGCCGAAAATCAGCCGGACCGTTCTCTTCAACGGAACGCCCGATGCGAGCAGCGCTTTCAGCGCGTACAGCGCCGCGATCGAGGGGCCCTTGTCATCGACCACGCCCCTGCCGTACAGTATGCCGTCCCGGATTGTCGCCTCGAACGGGGGCGTTTTCCAGCCGTCGCCTTCGGGCACCATATCCAGGTGGCACAGCGCCGCGACCGACTCCTGCCCGGTTCCGTACGACGCGTCCATGCAGTAATAATCAAAGTTCCTTGTTGTCAGTCCCGATTTTTCGCACAGCTCCATCATAAAGTCGAGCGCCGCGGCATTTTCATCCCCGAACGGGTACTTCGAGCCCTCCCGGTATACGGACGCAAAGCTTACCAGCCGCTTTAAGTCCTCCACCATCTCGTCCCTGTGCCCGGCAAGATACGCCGTGATCCGGTTGTCCATTTCCTTATCGATTTCCTTGTGCATAACGAACCCCCATTTTTTGGTCGGACTTTATTATAACTCTAATGTATTACCGTTTACAACTTTTAAACCGCCGGCCGCAACATTATCTATTTTTTTCAATGTTCTTTTGTGGTAACATCATCTTTGAATCGGAGAATGTTTATGGTTGACCGCGTAAGGAGAACAACGAGCGCAAAACAGAAAACGCTTACAACAAAGGGCATCGTTGCAAGGATCATCATCGGTGTGCTTGCCGTTGCCGTGGTTATATTCGGCATATGGCTTTTCAAGCACTACGCGACCTGGGTGTACTTAAAGAGGCTCTTTTCGCCCGCCACCCCTGCGCCCGCCTATACCGCTATCGCAACGCCCGGAATAACGCCCGCGCCGCAGGCCCCGGAGGACGATGCGCTGCAGCCGACCGCGGCGCCCGAGCCGACGCCTTATCTGCACCCCGGCGAGCGCGACGGCAAGTTTACCGAAGGCGGAGTCATCGAGGGCGAGATCAGTTACCGGAGCCGCGATTTATGCATAGAGATCGAAAAGGTCCAGACGGATGTTTTAACGTATTTTGTGGCCGAAGTGTATGTCAGGCACATCGATCAGTTCTTTGCGGCCTTTGCAGGCGGCAAATACGGCAAGGGCACGGCGCATACCACCGATATGGCAAAGGAAAACGATGCAGTCTTTGCGGTCAGCGGCGACTATTACAATGCGCGCAATACCGGCATCACGATCCGCAACGGCGTGATCTACCGCGACAAGCCCGGCAGCGAGGATATTCTGGCCGTGTTTTCCGACGGAAGCATGCAGGCATTTGACCCGGGTGAGCGGACAGCCGAGCAGTACCTTGCGATGGGCGCGGTGCACACCTATGCGTTCGGCCCGAAGCTTGTGGACGACGGTGCGGTGTTTTATGATGAAGATACCGATTTTTCTTTCTATGTGCACCCGCGGTGCGGCGTGGGCATGATCGAGCCGTACCACTACATATTCATATTGGTCGACGGCAGAAAGCCCGGGTATTCCGACGGCATTACGATCAACGATTTTGCGAAGTTGTTTGCAAGCCGCGGCTGTACGGTGGCTTACAATCTCGACGGCGGCGGTTCGGCGACGATGGTGTTCAACGACGAGCTTGTGAATCTGCCGCAGGGCTATAAAAGACAGCGCGGCATCGGCGACGCGCTGGTGATCAGGGAACATACGGGTGAGCCGCCTTCGGAGCAGGAGCAAGCGGCAAAGTGAACCATTTGCCCCCTGTAGAGAGGGCCGCACAGAAACAGCCATCGGTCATTCCGGTCTCCCCATATCGAAACAGCCCTTGATTTATGATATAATACGATATCACTTGTCAAATACGGAGGTTCCCTTTTGCAATTAGGCATCGTAGGTCTCCCCAATGTGGGAAAAAGCACGCTTTTCAACGCGATCACAAAGGCCGGGGCGCAGGCAGCGAACTACCCGTTCTGCACCATTGAGCCGAATGTCGGCGTGGTCGCGGTGCCGGATGAGCGGCTCGACGTGCTGGCCCGTATGTATAATCCCAAAAAAATCACGCCGGCGGTCATCGAGTTTGTGGACATCGCGGGCCTTGTCAGGGGCGCTTCGAAGGGCGAAGGCCTAGGCAACCAGTTCCTCGGGCATATACGCAATGTCGATGCGGTCGTGCAGGTCGTGCGCTGCTTCGAGGATGAAAACGTCACGCATGTCGAGGGTAGCATCGATCCGGCGCGCGATATGCAGACGATACAACTCGAGCTAATACTGGCCGACATGCAGACGGTCGAAAAGCGGCTCGACAGGACGGCCAAGACGGCAAAGAGCGGCGATAAGAAGCTTGCCGCGCAGGCCGATGAACTAAAGGAAATATTCGACGGGCTGTCCGGCGAGGTTCCCGCCCGCGCACAGCGGCTCTCCGAAAGCCAGTTGGAGCTGTGCAGGGATATGTGCCTGCTGACCATAAAGCCCACGATCTACGCGGCGAACGTCGGCGAGGAGCATATCGCGACCGGCAACGCGTATACGGAAAGAGTGCGGCAGCGCGCCGAAGCCGAGAGCGCCGAGATGGTGATCGTGTCGGCGCAGATCGAATCCGAGATATCCGACATGGAGCCGGATGAAGCGCGGGCGTTCCTTTCGGAGCTCGGCGTGCAGGGTTCGGGGCTTGACCGGCTGGTGCAGAAGAGCTATTCGCTGTTGGGATTGATATCGTACTTGACCGCCGGGGAAAAGGAAGTGCGCGCCTGGACGATCAACAGGGGCATGGCTGCGCCCCAGGCGGCCGGAAAGATACACACCGATTTTGAAAAGGGGTTTATCCGCGCCGAAATCGTCTCTTACGACGACCTGGTCGCTTGCGGCTCGATGGCCGCCGCCAGGGAAAAGGGCCTGGTGCGCTCCGAAGGACGCGATTATATCATCAAGGACGGCGACGTGGTGCTGTTCAGATTTAATATTTAAGCGCTTGCCGGCGGGAAGGACACAGGGCAGGCGGTATCGCCGTTTACATCCATCCCGGGTGCTGCTTGCGCCGCATGATTGTCTCTCCTGCGATGCAGCCGTGGTAGAATAAACCGATACACCATTTACATCTCATATTTGAGGTATAAGCGTTTGTTTGATTCATCTCTTATTAAAACCAAATACAGCATCCCGCGCGCAAACCCGAATATGATATCGCGCGAGCGCCTGCTGAAAATGCTGGATCAGGTACCGCTGCGGACGCTTACGCTGGTTGTCGCGCCTATGGGATACGGCAAAACAACCGCGGTTTATGAATGGGTGGAACAATCGGGTTTGCAGGCGGCATGGCTTTCGCTGGACGAAAGCGAGAATGATCCGATCGTTTTCTGGAGGTATATTTTCGCGGCGATGGAAAAAATTCTTCCGGGAATTACGAGCCGCGCCGAGTATTCTTTCTCCTCACATCATTTGCTGGAGGCCAATGTTGCCGCCAACATACTCATCGACAGTCTTTCGCAGCACGACGGTAAAGTCGTGCTCGTCATAGACGACCTGCACACAATCTCCGGCGCGCCGATACTAAAAGGGCTTACACATCTTCTTCAATATCTTCCCGCTAACACGCATATGATCATCGCAAGCAGGACGGAGCCTGCCATGGAGCTCAGCAGGCTTGAATTGCGTTCCCAGGTTTTGCGCATCACCGCAAACGACCTTCGGTTCCGGCCGGACGAGATTGCGGACTTTTACCGAATGCGTGACTGCGCTTTCGGCAAAGAGATGATTGAAAAAATCGGCAGTTATACGGAGGGCTGGGCCGCGGCCATGGTCGCCGTTGCGCTGTCGGCCCGAAACGATCGCGCAAACAAGCGCCTGATCGACGGCATATCGTCTGCGGACACAGATATTTATCAGTACCTGATGAACGAGGTCTTTGAATCATATCCTGCTGAAAAGAAGGCGTTTTTGCTGAAAGTATCCGTATTGGAGGTGTTGCAGGATGATATTTGCAGCGCCGTAACCGGCGAGGATCGTGCTGCGCGCTTTTTTGCGGATATGAAAAGCAGGAACGAGTTCCTGACATCACTCGACGATGAAAATGCCGCCTACCGGCTGCATCCGATTTTAAAGGACTTCTTACTGAAAAAGCTGAAGCAGACCGACCCGGAGGCATTTGCCGGACTGCATGCGAAAGCGGCCGATTGGTATCGCGGTCGAGGCATGCTGCCGCTGTCCGTCTCGCATTATTTGAGCGGCATGCAATACGCGGAGGCTCTGGAGCTGATCGAAAAGCTGATGGGTAATTTTGCGAGTAAAAATGAATATAAGACTGCGCATTGCTGGATCGAGCAGCTTCCCGAACAGTATAAGCATAAAAGCGTCAAGATCGCAGTGTTTTATTCGATGTATTATGCACAGTGCCGATCCTTCGAAGCTTCCCGCTGCTGGCTCGCCCGCGCCAAAGAGATGCTGATATCCGACCAACGGGGAGAGATCGACCCGCAGCTCCGCGCTCTGGTCGGCCTTGCGGCAGTCAATCTACTGCTCAGGGAGGGCAATATCGAAGAGCTTTATGAGCTCCTGAAAAGCAATACGATCCAGCACGGCAGCACTTTTGGAACGATCGAATATATGGATATGAACGATTCGGACATCTGTCTTTACCGCAGCCCGATCCATGGCATGGCAAAGCTGTTTGAAAGAGACCGCGATTCTCTGTATATGCTGCGGGATTATCACAGCATCATGTCCGTAAAGACCCCGGGGTATGTTCCGTTGGCGGGCGGAGAGTATCTTTACGAAAAAAACAGGCCGGATGAAGCGCTGCCGTTGTTCCTTGATGCGCTCGAAGCCGCGCAGTCCGCCAACTATCCGGGTGTCCTGGTTCCGGCAATGGCCGGCGTTTCCCGCATTAAGAGAAGCCAATCCGACATGGCGGGGGCCGTCTCTGTTTTGAATGAATGTGAAAGCTGGCTTAAAACCATTCAAAAACCGCATTGGAATGATGCCGTTTGCGCACTGAAAACAAGATATTTCATCGAAACCGGCAATATGGATCAGGCGGAAAGATGGCTCCATACCAATAAACTTCACATATTCAGCCAGATCAGCAGGGTTCGTGAATTTGAGCTGATCGTTCTTGCGAGGGTCTTATGGGCCAGAAAAAATTTGATTGACGCTGAAATTCTGCTGGCGCGGCTTTTGTCGTATACGGAAGCGGAAGGACGCTTGCACAGCAAGGTCGAGGTGCTGAATCTGCTGGCAATGATAGCCTGCCAAAAAGGCAATGCCCCGCTTGCGGCCGGGTATTTGGGAAAATCGCTGCGCATAGGTTTGGCTGAGGGTTACTTGCGAAGCTATATCGACGAGCAGGCGCCAATGCTTGCCGTATTGCGGCTGGCGGCGCGCTCTTTTAAAAAGGCGGAGGATGTCAGCCCGGATATCGGAAGCTTTGCCGATTCGCTGATTGCGCTGATTCAGGAGGAAACCCGTATACCGGCCGGCGGCACAGCTGCAAGCCGGAGGTTAAGAAAACTGCTGACTGAAAGAGAGCTTAAAGTTTTGGAGTTGCTGTGCGCCGCATATTCGAACGAAGATATCGGCAAAAACCTGAATATCAGCCAGCGCACCGTCAAGGCGCACACCGGAAGCATCTACAACAAGCTGGGGGTCAAAACCCGCGCACAGTGTATCAAGCTGGTCTATGATGAGAGTTTAAACTAGCCCTAAACAGAAAAAAACTCGCGGTATTGTACTTTCGTACGATGCCGCGAGTTTTTTATTTTGCTATTATTTAAACGATATGCCATAAACCGGAGGGGAGAACAAATGAAGACGGTAAGAAAAACATCGGCGATTTTCCTGATTGCTTTAATGATACTTATGATGCTGCCGCAACCGGCGGGAGCAGCGGCGGAACACGATGTCGGCACCCCGGAAGAGTTGACAGCCGCGCTGTCGTGCGCCGAGACGACAACCATCAATCTGACGGCGAGCTTTGATTATCCTGGCGGTATCGCCGTCACCGACGGCAGAACCATCACCATTTTCACGAACGGTTATACGCTGAACATCATCAATGCGTCCGGTACCGCTCTTGAAGTAAGCAACAACAGCATGGTGCGCTTTGACTGGGGACCCGATGAAGGGGGCCAGCTCAATGCGGTCAGCCAGGACGGGGGTTATGCCGTGTATGTCCACGACGGCGGAAAGGCGTCCGTAAGCAACGCCACGGCGACAACCTCGGGGAGCGGCGGCGGTGTAGCCGTCTATGCGGACGGTTCCGGCAGCTGGGTCACCGTGTTGGGCGACGCCGGAAGCACCAACCCCTATGCTCTCCTCTCCGGAGCGGCGATTGCCACGGACGGTGCCGCCATACGCGTGGAGGGTGATGTGATTTGCTCCGGCAATCCCGCTGAGATTGAGGCGTTGGTCGGTGCGGCGGCGGTCGGCGATTACAGCTGCGTGAAAGTAGAAGGCAATGTGGAAGTACTGGCCAGTGATTCCGGCACGGTTTACGGTGCGTTCGCCATTATGGGAGGCACAGTCATCATCGACGGCAATGTAACGGCAAACGGCACGGGACAGATCACAGGCGCATGGTCTGTGGGAAGCGCAATCATCATTGACGGCAATGTAACGGCAGACGGTACGGGACAGATCACAGGCGCATGGTCTGCGCAGGGCGGCGCAGCGGTCATAAACGGTGCGATCAACGTGCCCGGGGGGGCGGATGATATCATGCTGGGCGACGACATGGCGACCGACGTCGACGGCGTGCCGGGTGAATTGTCGGATGATCTGAGGGATATTTTGGATTATTTTGACCGCTCGGACTTGGCATATGATGCTTATCTGGTTTATACTTATACCGAGGACGATACAGACTGCTTCGTATATGTGAAAACAGCTGCGGGTCCGGTCTGCTCGATCGGCGAAACCGGGTATACCACGCTGGACGATGCGCTTGCGGCGGCGGTCGGCGCGACAACGACCATCAAGCTGCTGCAGGACATTGAGTATGATACCGGCATCGCAGTGAACGGTAAAACCATTGTCTTTGACCTGAACGGGTACGAACTGTATGTGGAGAACAGCGGGGGAAACGCGCTGACGGTAGGCGCGGGCGGTGTTGTGGATATCATGGATACCAGTGCGGAAGAAGACGGCGAGCTTCTTGTTAACAGCACCGAATTCGGTTGCGGCGTGTATGCATATGACGGCGGGCAAGCGACTGTGACCCACGCGGGAGGCCAGGCGGTGGGCGTGTATGCCGCCGGAGGCTCCTCCGTCCACGTGAAAGGCATGGCCCTTGGCGTAGTTACCTGTGTGCTTGCCACTGGAGGCGGCACCGTGACCGTCGACGGCGGGGTCTATAGCTATGGGGACGGATATGAGGTTGTGCTGGGGGATGTTCCGAAAACAGAAGCCGACGGCGTGATGGGAACGGCACCCTATGAAAACTACTTGGTCTATTCCGACGCAGACGGCAACATCGTGCGTGTGAAAACGAACGCGGTCTGCAGGATGAGCCTGACCACGGTTGACGGGACATCCGCGAGCTTGTACGATACGCTGGAAGAGGCGCTCGAATACTTCAATGGCACGTTGACCGGATCGACGGCGAATATCACGCTACTGGCGGATATAGAATACGATACAGGCATCCAAATCAGCGGAAGGACGCTCACGCTGGACCTGAACGGGCATACGCTGGATGTGACCAACTCCGAAGGCCACGGGCTGGAGGTCGGCAGCGGCGGCGCGGTGATGCTGATCGAAAACGGCGGGGAGTTCAACGCTGCAAGCAGTCTAGGGGGCTGCCACGGCGTGTACGCGCATGACGGCGGAACGGCGGAAGTAACCAATGCGGGCAGCAGCTTCGGCAATGCGGTGTACGCCAAAGACGGCGGTGAGATCTTCGTAAGCGGTAATGCGGAGGGCTTTATCGGCGCGGCAACGGACGGGAATGACAACCATGTGGAAATAGCGGGCGATGTCACAAGCACGCAGTTCGCCGTGCTGGCAAGCGGAGAGCGTAATGTCGTAATCGTTCGCGGGAACGTTTCGATGTCCGGCGCCGAGCGCATCAATACGGCCGGTGTCGGTATCGAGTCCGGCCCCGACAGCGCGGTTTTGATAGAGGGCACCCTGACGGTAACCGGTACGAACGCCACAGGCGTAATGGCGTTCGGCGGCTCGGTGATCATACAGGGCGGGCTCGTTGCGCCGGAAGAGTCCTATGTTATGTTGCCTTCATCGGACGGCATTGCAACACTGGCTGCCGGCGACGGCGTGCCGGGGAGGCTGCCTGATGCACTGTTGGAATTGCTGGATCTGGGCAATGGAGATTATCTTACCTATACCGGCGGATTCAACGTCGTCTATGTAGGAACGGGGGCTCCCATTACCGGCTTGCCCAACACCTATACGATGTATGAGGGCGGGCGCGTCATCTGGAACCCGAGCCCCGACGGCGGTACGTGGAACTGGGATCATTCATTCTTCTCGGCTACGTTCAACAGCCCGGCAACCTTCACCGCCCTGAAGGCGGGTACTTCCACCATCACCTATACGGTGGGCGGCAATTCCCAGAGCATTACCGTAACAGTGCGGGAAGCGGCATTGCCGGATACTGGCCAGAGCTTTACCCCGGTATATTTGTTTGCGGCGGGCGCTGCACTTTTCATGGGTGCGGCAATATTCAAAAAAATGCGGAAGACGGCATGATGAAAAGCAATCTATGATCGGATCAAACAAAAACATCAAGCGCAGATACCGCCGGTTCGCCTCCCGGCCTGATTACATTGAGCCCGACCGGAAAAAATTCGGCAGGATCAAAAACAGGCGCGGGCTTATGCGGATTCAGCAAGTAATCAGGAAGCATAAAAACGGCATTGCCGGTTTACCGGGACGCGAACTGCACAGACTGCAAAGCAGAATACTGATGGGCTTTTCCTGCATATTTTTGATCGAAGCCATCGCCTATGCAGCGCATCTGTACATGCAGGGAGAAGTGTCGGAGCGCAATGCGGAACGGATGCTTGCCGTATATGACAGCGCGGTTCCGGCACAGACGCCGGAAACAGGCTTGCGGCAGCCCGCGGATGCAGGAGCCGTTTCCGGGGCTCCGGGGGCGCCGACAGTAACATACCAGGGTTACGATATTATCGGAAAGCTTGTTATACATAAGCTCGGCATAGAGCTGCCTGTCATATCCTATACCGATGATGATGCGCTGAAGGTATCGGTTTGCTATTTCAAGGGCGCGTTGCCGGGCGAACAGGGCAATATGGTAATCACCGGCCACAACTATGCAAACGGCGCGATGTTCGGCAATCTGGAGGATTTGGAGATCGGGGATTCCGTTATATTATCGACGCCCGACGGCGCAGCCTCCGAATACCGGGTGTACGATGCGATCGAAATCAAACCGGATGATACCGCCGCGGTTGACAACTTCCAGGGGGAATATGCGCTTACATTGCTGACCTGTACAAATCACGGCAACCGGAGGCTGCTTGTGCGGTGCAGGATGGTATAACGAAAAATGATCAGATCAACGGCATAGTATCTGCAGGCATTCCGTAAGCCTACAGCAGCGCCTGGATCTGCTTCTTCGCCTTTTTATCCAGCAGATCCCCCGACAGCGCACCGGCGATGTATTGCTCCACGGCTTCATCCCTTTGATAGGTCCGGATCAACGCCAGAACATTCAATATGTCGGTCAATATCGATTTACGCATCGTTTCCCTGACCTGCGACAAGTCAAAATGTATGAGCCTGCGCGCGATTTCGGATTGAAGTTCCGGCTTGTACGGCACCACTTCGGCAAGGCTCTGTATCATCTGCCGCACCGTGATCGGCTTTTCATCGTACAGCACCGCCATAAATGCATCGAATGCCTGCTCGAACCGGCGTTCCGTGTCCCACCGCGCGTTATCGGCAATGAGCATGACTCCGATGCTGCGCTGGTATGAATTGGTGCTTTTCAGCTTTTCCGCCAAGGCGTCAAAATACGGGCAGACATCGTTGAAATTCCTTGAGCGCCACTGCAGCAGCTGGAACGCCTGATAGCGTATCTTATCGTCCTTTTCTCCGAGCAGTTCCACAAGCTGCCCGATATCCTCCGGGCTCAATGTCCTTGATTTGATTTCGAGTTCCCCGGGCGGTATGAATAATAAATCATCGGCATGGATCATAACAACATCCTTAGATTGGAATGAGTTCTATTGTATACCGTGAAACCGGCCGCAGCATGTCATATTAAAAACAGTTTCTGCCCGATTTTTTGTTGCACTCCCCTTGCGGGCATTTGTAGCATATTTCATTTTCAAGCAGCCCCCCGCCCTCAAAAACCGCTATGTTTTTGAGCGTGGTGGCGGCGATGTTATAGAGCGCCTCGGCGGTAAAGAAGCCCTGGTGCGAGGTCAGCAGCACATTCGGGAAGGTCAGCAGCCGTGCCAGTACATCGTCGGTCATGATCTCATTGGAGAAATCCTCGAAGAAATATTCGGTTTCCTCCTCGTAGACATCCAGCCCGGCCCCGGCGATCTGTCCGCTCTTTAAGCCCTCGATCAGCGCATCGGTGTCGATCAGCCCGCCCCTCGAGGTGTTGATGATATACATGCCCCGCTTCATCGTACCGATGGTTTTCTTATTGATCATGTGGTGTGTTTCCTTGGTCAGCGGGCAATGCAGCGCGAGAATGTCGGCATTGCGGTACAGCTCCTCCAGCGGGGCGTATTCGAAATCCGCATCCTGCCGCGGATATTTGTCATAAGCCAGCACCCGCATGCCGAAGCCCTTGCATATGTCGGCGAAAACCCTGCCGATGCGGCCCGTGCCGATTACGCCGACCGTCTTTCCGTAGAGATCGAAGCCCTGCAGGCCCACAATGCTGAAATTGTTCTCGCGTATTCTGGTGTAAGCCCTGTGTATTTTCCGGTTCAGGCTCAAAAGCAGCGCCATGGCATGCTCGGCCACCGCGTACGGCGAGTAGGCCGGCACGATCGTTACATGTATTTTCTTGTAGGCTGCCTTGAAATTGACATTGTTGTAGCCCGCGCAGCGCATCGCAATGAGCCTGACGCCGCATTCATAGAGTATGTTGACGGTGTCCGCGTCGATCCTGTCATTGACAAACGCACAGACCGCATCATAGCCCCGCGCCATCGAGGCGGTGTCGGGGCTTAACTTGAACTCGTGGTATTTGATGCCGTAGCCGAAATCCTGATTGGCTTTGTCAAACCATTGCCTGTCGTACGGTTTGGTATCGAAGAAAGCGATTTTCATAAGCGGCTCCTGTATTTTATTGAAGCGAATGAACCCGTATCCCGCGGTTGCGCCTTTCACCTTGTATTTTATGATATTTTTGACATGATTAACAGAATATTTATCAAAATCGGCGAAGGGGTTTATTATGATGTATAAAGAGCTTATCATGGGAAATCCGGTTTTTTTGATGACATGCTGTTGTCATATTTATTGTGACACAATACTAATATATAACATTTTAAATATAACTTGTGGTATTATGGAATATCAAAAACCTATTGCGGATGCTGCGGCGGCCATATACGGCACCACTATCAAAACATACTTGGCGTCAAACTGAAGCTGATGGAAATCGTTTCTTCGCCGATCAGTTCAAACGGCCGGGAGCGCTGTGAATTTCTCTTTGAAATAACAGATTCCCTGTAAAAAAGGCCCCCTGCTTGTTGCAGGGGGCTTCTTTCAATCAGATTTTATAGCGTAGCGTAAGCGCATTTATCAAAATTACATGTCTTTAACGCGCTCTTCGAGTGCCATGAGCTGGTTTTTGAGCTCTGCGGGCATCCTGTCGCCGAATTTGGCGTAATGCTCCTTGATCGATTCGACTTCGCCGAGCCATTCATTCTTGTTTACGCTCAGCAGCTCATCCATGTCGGAATCCGTGACGCTGAGCCCCTCGAGATACAGTGCATCCTTTGTCGGCATATAGCCGATCGGGGTCTTGACGGCCTTGCCGCTGCCATTCACGCGCTCGACGATCCACTTTAGAACGCGGCTGTTCTCGCCGAATCCGGGCCACAGCCATTTACCGTTTTCATCCTTGCGGAACCAGTTGACATAGAATATCTTCGGAAGATTGCTTGCGTCCGCCTTTACGCCGACGTTCAGCCAGTGCTGCAGATAATCGCAGATATTGTATCCGCAGAAAGGCAGCATCGCAAACGGATCGCGGCGCACCTGGCCGACTTTATTGGATATAACGGCCGCTGTGATCTCGGAGCCCATGATGGAGCCCATGAACACGCCGTGTTTCCAGTCAAAGCTCTCATGCACCAAAGGTATCGTGTTCGGGCGTCTTCCGCCGATGAGTATCGCCGAAATCGGAACGCCGGCCGGGTCCTCCCATTCGGGGGCGATGACCGGGCACTGTCCCGCGGGAGCGGTGAAGCGGGCATTCGGGTGCGCTGCCGGGGCTTCGCCGCCGGGGGCCCAATCCTTGCCCTTCCAGTCGACAAGATGATCCGGAGCCTTTTTGCCGATGCCTTCCCACCAGACATCGTTGTCGTCGGTCTTGGCGACGTTTGTGAATATGGTGTTTTTCTTGATCGATTCCATCGCGTTCGGGTTCGAGTCATACGATGTTCCGGGCGCAACGCCGAAGAAGCCGTATTCGGGATTGATGGCGTACAGTCTGCCGTCCTTGCCGAATTTCATCCAGGCGATGTCGTCGCCGATCGTCTCAACCTTCCACCCGGGGATGGTCGGTATCAGCATGGCAAGGTTGGTCTTGCCGCAGGCGCTCGGGAACGCGCCGGTGATGTATGTGGCTTTTCCCTGCGGGTCGGTCAGCTTCAGTATCAGCATGTGCTCGGCGAGCCATCCCTCATCGCGCGCCTGTACGGACGCGATGCGCAGCGCGAAGCACTTTTTGCCGAGCAATGCGTTTCCGCCGTAGCCTGAGCCGTACGACCAGATCAGCCGCTCTTCCGGGAAATGGCTGATGTATTTTTTGTCCATCGGGGCGCAGGGCCACGAAACATCCTTCTGACCCTCTTCAAGCGGCGCGCCGATCGAGTGCAGGCACGGCACGAACTCGCCTTCGTCGCCCAGTATATCGAGCACTTTTTTGCCCATGCGGGTCATGATTCGCATATTGACGACAACATAGGGGCTGTCGGTGATTTCAACGCCTATCTTGGATATCGGGGAGCCGATCGGGCCCATCGAGAACGGTATGACATAAAGCGTCCTGCCCTTCATGCACCCTTTGTAAAGGTCCTTCATGGTATTCTTGAGCTCGGCAGGATCAATCCAGTTGTTTGTCAGGCCCGCTTCGTCCTTTGTCCTTGAAGATATATATGTCCTGTCCTCGACTCTTGCGACGTCGGACGGATCGCTGCGGAAAAGATAGCATCCCGGGCGCTTTTCGGGATCCAATTGCTCCGCCATTCCGCTGTCGACCATCTCCTTGAGCAGGCGGTTGTTTTCCTCCTCGGAGCCGTCGCACCAGTAAACCCGATCGGGCTGGCACAGCTCTTCCACTTCTTTTATCCAATCCAGAAGCTTCTTGTTTTTCGTCATTTTATTTCACCTTTCAAAAAATTTTCTATAAGAACTGGAATATCTGTATTCCTGATCATCTGTGCTTTGTGCATTGCGGCTGCGTTCCGCCGCCTTCTAATATACTGCGCAATATTCACCGAATATCAGCGGCATATCGGTTTTGAAGGGCTTCCTTCATTTAGCAGGAGGATGATTGGGCAAAATACCGCAACTTTTCCCAGTATGAAATATATCATATTCTATTCGAAATTTCAAATAAATTGATAAAATAATGCAAGATTTGTTTCGGCGGGTTTCATTATCACACCATATTCACGCCGGTTCAAGCGTGGTTTCTGCTAAAAATTGCAAGTCAACGATATCGGAATATGTAAGATCAGATCGGATGCCGGGCCCGCACCGGCAGGTCCGCGCAGACACGGCGGCCGGTGGCGGGTTTGATACTTTTTTGTTGATAAATCATGAATCTGTACGTATGGGTTTACGAATACAATTTGCGCATGTTAAAATAGTCGCACAATCAAAGGGGAGACCAATGCTACGGATAGACATCGGCTGGCAATTCTGCCTTGCTGCGCTGTCGGTGACCACACTGTTGCTGATCGTATCGCAGCTTGCAAAAAAACATGAAAAGAAAATACTGGCGTTTGTGCTGGCCGGATATATTCTGGTGATACTGGCCATGACGCTGTTGCCTGTCTATGTGACGACAAAGAAACTGAGCTTTGCCGAAATGATGCGCTTCATGCCCCCGTTCAATTTAAAGCCGTTCAGCCTGATTGTGCCGCAGTTTAAAAACATGATGGGCGGCAATATGGCCTCGGCAAGGCAATTCCTCGGAAACATCGTGCTGTTCATACCCGCCGGCTTTTTGCCCCCGCTTGTGTTTCCGGCATTGAAAAAGTGGTATTTTGCGTTGATGGCGGGCTTCGCGTTCACGCTGTTCATCGAAGTCACGCAGATGACGCTGCATTTATTGAACATGTCCACAAGGACGCTGGACATCGACGACCTGATACTGAACACATTCGGAGCCGCTTTGGGTTATGTGCTGTACCGTTTGATATTTCGGGCAAAACACCGCACATAAGCCCGCACCCCGGTGCGCCGCCCTTCATAGTATATCTATGAAAGGGCAGGTGTTTTACCATAATGGATAACCGCTTTGACAATCTGTTTGACAATCATAAGCTGTTGAAGCCGGATAAAGCGGAATACAGCGACATTGAATTGCTCGAATGCAAAAGGGGCATGTTCAATCAATGCCCCGGAGTGGTTTGCGTATATGGAGTTAAAGCGGAAGGCGACAGCCCGTTTTATTCAAAAATTACGTTGACCATCAGTTATAAGAACGAATGCGTAGTGATCAATCCCGAAAACAACAGGGGTTATGACCCGAAGCTGCTGCTTTGCGACTTTACGAAGGATGGCAACGACGATATCTATTTATCCATAGAATCGGGGGGCTCCGGCGGTTTCGAGTATTTTTACATATATTCCTTTGACGGCGAAACCGCGAAGCTCGAACTCAACAACGACATGTTCAATGCAATCTCAAAGTACAGTGCCGAATATGTGGACGGCTGCAAGGTCGCCGTGACCGAGCAGGAGGGCAACAGTCTGTGGCTGATCGACCTTTCCTGCCGCAGCGACGAATACCTTGCCAGCGTATACGACGAAAACTGCATCGTCAAGATGCCCGTTACCGGCAATGTGCTCGGAGCGGGCTACACCCAGGCGCTGATCGACCGTTCGGGCGGGAGCTGCGCGCTGATGGTGTACCAGAGGATTACGGGGCTTTATGCGGCCGACGGCCTCGGCTATGTCCAGACCATACTGGACTACGACAATGGGTTTTATCCGGCGGCCGTCAGCGTGATCGCCAATAAATGCCCGGTGTCGAAGTAAAGATGCCGCTTTCCGTCTCGTCCGCCGCCGGCGGACGAAGCCCGGTAAATGGACAGGACTCGCTGAACGTGCTCCTGTCCGTTTTTTTTTCGGTATGCTGCGTCGTCTGCGGCCCCTGCAGGACTCTGTTTTCAATGGCCTTGAGCATGTGATTTTCGTGCCTTCTGCCCGTGCGTGTCGAAATTTGTTTTATGGACACCAATTTTGAGATTTATGTTTCAATATGTATATATAATGGTATAATTGAAGTGTAATGACACAACATATTGATTTTTGGAGGATTGTGTATGGTAATTGAGTGCGTCCATTAACGGGCAAGGAGAGGGGAAAATGGCTGCCGCAAGGGTACGCAAAACGAAACTGAGCCACCAGGAAGAAATCATCGGCCTGTTGCTGAAGGAATACCGGGAGCAGGATGAAAAAACATCGGGTTCCTGGGCAAGAAGGGATATCGTCTGACATTCACCGTCATTTTATAGGCAGCAGAAGCTGCCTGTTTTATTATCTGCCGTTATACAATCGTATAAAAGAAGCTTTGCGCCGCATCCGACAGAATCGGTATATCGATGGGTATGATGCCCGAGGTGATCAAAAAACCGAGCATAAAGAGTATGGCCAGCACGATCAAAATGACTTTTAGGAACTTTACGCTGATTTTGATTGCAAAGATCACCACCACCAGTATACCGACAAGCCAAATGATGTCCGAAATGTTGAATGCGAAAATATTGCCTTCCTTAATCTTGAAGAAAAGCTCCGTGCCTTTGCTGATGGCTTCGTCCATTTGTCTGCCTCCGTTCTAGGCGATAAGCGGCCCGCGCGTAAAGCTGTTTGCAGCCGGGTCCAGACCGGTAATCTCGCACACCTTCCCCCGCTTGATCTTCAATGTCACAAGCCTTATGGGGGAATGATCCGGCCTGCATATCACGATGCATTCGGCCAGTCTTGTCCCGGCCAGGAAGGGCTCCTTGTAAAACCCGCCGTACGCGATGTGCTTCTTATCCTCCGGGCGCTCCCCGTTGGCCAGCGTGCGCTCGGCAAAGTACTCCATCACCCTGTCGCGGCCCTTGAGCTTATAGAGGAAATCGTGCGATTCGTATATGACCGATGGCGACAGATGCTTTCCGAACGGCGTAAAGTCTGATGTATTATAACATGTTCCCATCAAGCGGTAAAGTTTGCTCCTGTCCATAAACCTGTCCTTACCGTCTTAAATCAATAAGGCGTTTGTTCTGTATTCTTATCCCGGAATGTCCACAGCTTGTTCAATGCAAAGTTCAGAACCATCGTAAAGGCCGTCGTTATGATCTGCGCAGGCAGTTCCATGATGTCGAGCAGGTCAACCCATACATACATGAGCAGCATGTTGAGCCCGATCGCCAATAGATTTACAACTATGAATTTGGCCGCGTTGCCGGTCGTCCTCTTTTTCCTGAAAACAACTTTTGTCGACCATAAATAGCCGTTTAAAATGCCGCACACGTAGCCGATGGTGGAGGCCAGCAGATAATTGATCCCCAGCTTGGTATTCAGAAGCCACAGTACGAACAGTGTTATCAGCGTATTGGACGCGCCGACGAGGCAAAACAGTACGAACTGCTTATACTTCCGGATAAGCTCTTTGAATTTATCGATCATAATTTCACCAAAGCTATTATACACGCCAAGTTAATGTTTGTAAAAGATAGTTTGCATTGGTATGATATTAGGAGGTGATTAAAATTGCTGATTATCCATGTTTTATACGGCAGCCATACGCCGGAGGGCTTTGCCTCCGTGTACGGACTTTCCTGGCGGGGTGAATCCATCCGCCTGCTGCGGCAGGTGTTGTAAAGCCATGCAGCCAAAGAAAAAAGCCGGATTCAGGTATGTCATGTTCGTGCTGGAGGGGGCGCTTATTCTCGGAGCGCTTGTTCTGGTTGTTCTTTCCGGCCCCCCGGCGGGAGCCTATGAGACGCCGGCCCATATGCAGGGGCTGGAGAATACGCCGGAACCGCAGGACAGGGATGCCGGGGATACGGAAGCGGAGGCCGGCGGAGCGCTCATTGTGCTGGACGCCTCCGGCATAGACGACGGGGGCTATTTTGAGGAGCTTGCGGACATCATCAACGCCGAAATCGCGCAAAAGGGGCGGTATGTCAGGTGCCTGCCCGGGGAATTGCCGGAAGTCTATGCGAAGCTTGCCTCGCAGGGGCAAAAACCCAATGTCGTGATGGGGCCGGACGGCCTGGTCGCCGCCATCGGGGGGCTGGCCGATATCTCGGGCGTGTACGGGCAGCTGTATTTCAATGAAGCCGCCGACCGGTGCGTGACAAAAACCACGCTGCCGCTCGCGCTCTCGATGTATGCGTATTACTTCAGAATGGACATTATGCACGACATGCGCGTCTATGTGCCGAGGTCCTACGGGCAGTTGTCCGAGGCTTCCGCGCTGATTGCTGCGAAAAACAGCCAGCTCAGAGCGTTTGCTTTTGAGCCAGGAACCGAAGGCTGCCAGCTGATGCTACAGCAGATGGTGCGGCCGAAGGGCTCCGATATCTACGAATGCATCAACATGCTGTCCGAAATGCGCGCCAGGGAGCTTCTGCTGGAGGATTTCGAGGGCGGCGGCGCCATCGCCCGTTCGCTGAAGGAGGGCAGCGCCGTTATGGCCTTCGCCCCGGGCGATTTGTATGCGCAGCTTCTCCCGGACAGGGAACTGCGCGAATTGGTGCAGGTCAAGCCCTGGCTTGGGAATGACGAGAGCTATACGGCCTCGGTCATATCGTGCGCAATCACGGCCGGCCCGGGCTATGAAGCCGCGCAGAGATACCTGGTCAGGCTTTTCCGGGAGGGTATCGATCCGATCATCGTTGACAGAAATCCGCAGCTTGTAAACCCCGGAATGGAGTATTCCCTGGATTCGCCGTGGGCCGGTGTGCTGACCAACGGGGAGAGCCTGATACTGCTCAACGGGAACATGATGTATTCGGACGCGCTGATGGATGCGTTCGGCTACCGCCGGGATTCCCAGGGCCAGGCGCAATAACGAGGCAATATTTGAATAGTATCTTAACGATTTGAATAATATATAAACATTGCTCGAATATGGTGCTTTTTTATCCATTCTGTGTTACGATAATCCCGACGGAAATCATCGCAAATCAATTATAAAGGAGTCAATAAAATGGCAGTTCTGCATATAAACCAGGATAATTTCGAGTCAGAGGTTTTAAAGAGCGACATACCCGTGCTTGTGGATTTCTGGGCTACATGGTGCGGCCCGTGCCGCCAGGTCGCCCCTATCGTCGAGGAACTTGCCGACGACTATGCGGGGCGCGTTAAGGTCGCAAAGCTGGATGTCGACGACAACCAGGATCTGGCCATGGAGTACCAGGTGATGTCGATCCCGACCTTCATACTCTTTAAGGGCGGCAAGGTTGCGGCAAAGAACCTGGGGGCCATGCCCAAGTCAAGGCTTGCCGCAATGATAGACGGCAACCTGTAAATTCGACATAATGCACCGCGGCGGGCCGCACATGCTGGAAATTGGTTGGCTTGCCGTTAAATTTAAGAAAGTATTACAATTCTTTTAAAAGTTCCGCAAAATAGCTATTGGTTTGCGGAACTTTTTATGTTATCATACGTCTATACTTATAGTATAATAATTGTCAGCGCAGTTGAAAATAAAGGCAGCACTGCCAGTATTATTTCGGATGCGGCGGGAGCCGCAATGATTATAATGAAATACATTGATTATGAAATTTAAAAGCACCATGCTTTTTACTCGGAGGTAAACAATGCTTATGAAAAGGCCAGGCAGGATAGTGACGACCCTTTTGGCTCTTGTGATGCTTACGGCAGCGCTCGCAGGATGCAACCGGAACAATATTCCGGTGGATCCGGGCGCGACGCCGGCTCCGGACCAGGCGACGCCGAACCCCGGCGAGGCAACGCCCGAAGCGACGCCGACCATGGACCCGATGGCGGCGCTGAACATGTGGCTCAACAAGGCCCAGATTGACAAGGATATCATCCGGGTGCTGCTGATCGGTTATGACGAGAAGGAAGATACGCAGTGGGCCCGCAACGATACGACAATGATACTGCAGATCGACACGGTCAACAACGAGATGAAGCTCGTGTCGTTCATGCGCGACATGTGGGTCAACATACCCGGCCACGGCCCGGCAAGGCTCAATGAAGCCGCCTACCGCGGCGGCCCGGCGCTTGCGATCCGCACGGTGAAGGAGGTATTCGGCGTTCCGATCGACTATTACGCGGCGGTAACGTTTGAAACATTTACGCAGGTCATGCGAATCGTCGGCGAGATCAAGGTCAATGTACAGGAATCCGAAACCGAGCATGTCTCAAAGCTTGAGAGCGCCGTTTCGATCGACGGTGAGCCGATGATCGGACAGGGCGTCGTAAACCCCGGGGAAAACACATTCAATGAATACCAGGCGGCCTCCTATGTGCGCGACCGCCACTCGATGCGCAGGCTGGAGGACGGCACGATCGTATACAACGACCTCGGCCGCAACGAAAGGCAGCGCACCGTCATCAAGGCGGCCTGGGACAAGGTCAAGTCCTTCCCTCTTGTCGCGATACCGGCCTCGGCTTCGCTTGCCAGCGTCTATGTCGACACGGATATGCCGCTTGACATGGTCATTGCGCTGCTGATGCAGATGATGCAGAACAATGCGACCATGCAGGATATGGCCATACCGCTCAACGGCCGCTACTGGTCCGAGTACCACGACGAAGAAACCGGCACCGAATATACCGAAACGCAGATGCAGGCCTGGGTACAGCAGCTCAAGGACGAATATGCGCTAGAGCTTGCGGCCTGGCAGGCCGCCCAGGGTTCGACCGGCGAAGGCGAGGGCGAGGGCGGTGAAGGCGGAGCTTCGGGCGAGGCATCCGACCCGCCGGTTTACAGGGGGCCCAACACGGTCGATGAGCTTTGCTACCAGAGGGGAATGCAGATGGTAATCGGCTGGAATTCATCCAAGTGCGTGGCCGCGCTCCATGAATTCCTCGGTATGAATTAAATGGACAGCGCAGAGTTTATAAAAATCAAAGACTTCGGCAAGGGCATGAGTGTGACCGGGTTTTATCTGGTCAAGGATATGAACATCAAGCTGTCGGCCAACAATAAAAAGTACGGCGATTACACGCTGGCCGACGACACGGGCGAAATGAACGCGAAGATGTGGGATGTTGCCGACGAGGAGGCCATTCCGCGTGCAGGGGATATCATAAAGGCGCAGGGACTTGTCACCGAATGGCAGGGCTCGCTGCAGCTTCGAATTGACAAATTCAGGCCCTACAGCAGCAGCGATCCGGTGGATATTACCGCAATCATACCGTCGGCACCGTACCGCCCCGAAGACATGATGGAGACGATCCGGCAGTATGTATCCCGGATCGACAACGCGGATATCAAAAGCTTGACGGTACGCGCGCTCGACGAGTTTGCCGAAAGGCTCCGGCTCCATCCGGCCGCGCTCAAAAACCACCACTCGATACGCTCGGGGCTTTTATACCATACGACCACAATGCTCCGGCTGGCGGACGGCGTGATGGAAATCTATGATTTTCTGAACAAATCGCTGCTCTATGCGGGCGTCATACTGCACGATCTATGCAAGATCACCGAAATTGAGGCGGGCGATGCGGGCGTCGCGGTGGATTACTCCACTAGGGGCATGCTGCTCGGGCATATCGCGCAGGGCGTGGCATACCTTGAGAAGATCGGCGGCGAGCTCGGCACGGATCCTGAAATACTGATGATGCTGCAGCATATGATGCTGTCTCACCACTACGAGCCGGAGTACGGCTCGCCGAGGCGCCCGATGTTCCCCGAAGCGGAAATACTGCATTATCTGGATATGATCGATACGCGCATGTATGATATGCAAAAAGCGCTGGAGGGCGTTCCGCCGGGAAGCTTCACCGATAAAATGTGGACGCTGCACAACAGGAAGCTGTATAAAAAAACTTTCTTATAAAATTTTAGAAAAATATTTTTTGTTATTTGTATACTCAAATACCCCAATACCCAAGATATAGGGTTTGGGGTAAAATTATACCATTTGACTGTAAAAAATGAAAGAATCTACCTCTTGTAATTGGAAATATATTGGATTATAATACCTTTTACCGGCGGTATTTATGTTAATTTGTATGTTTTGATACATGCATGCGCCGCCGCTTAAGACGACACACTCCAACCCTCAATACACCCAAGCACCGGATCCGTCCTACAGGGCGGTTTCGGTGCATTTAGGGATCTTTTTTTCGGTCAGCTTCCGTAGAGTATCGTGTTCAGTTCATCGACGCCATGGCCCCTGATCTCATTGATATAGATGTCCCAGTAGATGTCGGCCGACTTGGTGCCTGAAATGAATTCGGTCCACCATTTTTCATATGCATCGCCGATCTTGGTCTGGTACATCAGCGCGCGTTCGGCGTAGTTGCCGTACGGCGGGTACTGTTTTACGATGCTGTTCCGGTCCGCGGCATAGGCTTTCAGGTTTTGCAGACCGCTCTGCAATTCTTCCGGGTATGCGGCCCAGGCGTTATAATAGATTCCGGGCATGCCCTCGGGCGTCAGCCCCTGCTCGCGCCAGCTGTATTCCCCGCCCGCATAGAAAGGCGCCAGCGGCGTTATGGTGCCGTCCGCCGTGCGCCGGTAGTGGACGCCGTCCATGCCGGTATTTAGCAGCTGCCTTCCGCCGGCGGAAAAGCATGCTTCCAGGAACCGGGCGGCAAGCGGCGCGTTGCCGTTGTTGTCGGAAATCGCGCCGAAGCTGGCCGGCGAAGCGCCGCTTGCCGGTAGTGCGCCATGTTCGCTCAGATCCAGCATGACGGGCCGCAGTCCGAAATGGTAGGCGGTATCAAAATCCTTTGCGGGGCATATTGCGATCAGTTTTTTGTCCGGAGACTGCATTGCGTCGTAATAGCCTGGCTCGCTGTCATAGCGGAATTCGGCCGAAAGCGTGCCGTTTCTGTACAGCTTGTTCAGGAATTTCAGCATATCCTTGAATTCCTGCGTGAAGGGCCCGAACTGACGGTGCCCTTCTTTTGAAACCATGCCGTCGGATGTGCCGAAAAAGGGCGCGAGCATGGCGCAGATCCGCAGTGTGCCGCCATCGGTAATAAACATTGCATCGCCGCCGAGCGACAAAAAGGCGTCCTTTGTAATGACGCCTCCGGGCGCGTCGACCCCGCGCGAGAATGCCGCCGCGCAGAACGGGGCTTCCTCCTGCCGCAGCGGGAAGATATAGAGTTCGCCGGTCGTCGTGGCAAGCCGGTTTACATAATCGGGATAGTTCCATATCCATGCATACATCGTAGGGGCGTGCTCCGACAGCAGCGGCGCGGCGTTGACGAAGTGCTCCTTATAAATATCGGCCCTAACCGCGTCGATTTCCATCAGGTCAAACACCTCGCCGGAGGATAAATACGCCGACAGGCTTGCGTCGAACTGGTCGGGACGCACGGTTTTGATATAACAATTCGCGCCCGTATACCGGAAGAACTCCTGCATGACAGGCCAGTTTTCCATCACATAATCATTCGTTTTGAGCATGATCCGAAGCTCCGGCAGCGAGGATACCTCGGTCTGCGGCGTGGCTGTGGGCAGCGGCGGGGTTGCCACGGGCTCCTGCGGCGGCATGTAGGTGCAGCCGTGCAGAAACGCAAGGATAACAATCAGCGCGAATAGGAAACGTAGAGTACGCAAAGCATTCTCCCATATCAGATATTTGTTTTATTATATAACGTTTTGGATTATCAGTACAGCATATATCGTCAGCCCCCTTCATGCAGGCGGCTGGGGAGTGTTAAAAATCTACAGCATCCAACATATGTTTCAAGTATGATTTACACGCCGGGCGGCCATACTTTTATACGTGGGAAGTTTTGCTAAAAGGGGTGTTACAGTATGGTCTTCATGCCTGCTTCCCTGGAAATGGCCGAATATGCATTGATCCGGCAGGCAAAAACGGAATGGGAGGCTGCGGAAAATTTCTTCAATGAAGTGACCGATCCCGACATGGTCGAATTCGCCGTGCTGCGGCTTTCAGCTGCAATTAAAAAATACGAATACCTGTTCAGAAAAATCAAGTGCCGTACGACGCTTTAATTCACGGCAGGCTTATTGTATAATATTGCCATACTATGCCTGCAAGGTGTTATTTATGGCCGATCATCCGCACACGGGACACAGGAAAAGGGTTTGCGACAGATTCGAAAGCGAAGGCCTCGGCTCATTTGCCGATCATGAAGCGCTGGAAATCCTGCTGTTCTTTGCCATACCGCGGCAGGATGTCAACCCCCTTTCGCACAGGCTGGTCGACAGGTTCGGTTCGCTTTCGGGTGTGCTGGAAGCCCCGCGGGAGGAGCTTTGCCGGGTGGAAGGCATGACGAAGCGCGCGGCGCTGCTGGTATCGATGATGCTACCGCTGTTTGCGGCCTATACGGGGCGCAGGGCGCACAGGACCGAGGCGCTTGACACGGCCGCAAAGCTTTTGGATTATGCAAGGGCGCAATTCGCAGCCGAGAGCCGCGAGGTGTTCATACTGCTGAGCCTTGACAACAGGTTCCGGCTGATTAAGCGGCGCGCATATTCGTGCGGCGCCCCGAACGAGGTCACAATCCATCCGAGGAGCCTTGTCGAGGCACTGCTGCTGGATGGCGCCAGCCGCGCCGTATTCATGCACAACCATCCTTCCGGCGCGCAGGGCCCTTCCGTGCAGGACAGGCAGTACACGGAAAAGCTCGCAAGCGCGCTCGGCACTCTGGGCATCGAACTGATTGACCATATCATCGTCTCCGGCGGTGAATGCTACTCCTTTTTTAAAGAAGGGGACATGCATAAAATACAGGGCGATACGGCACTAAAGGGATGATGTGTTCCCGGGAGCCGGGGAAATCACAATTTCCATGCACGGGAATTCATATCCCGGACATCTCGGGAAATGGACATGGCCGCGTATTCGATATCCAAGCTTCCGATAAAGCGCCAGCGCGGCGCTGTTGTCGGAGCGCGTATCAAGCCGGATGGAACGGCAGCCCTTTTGGCTTGCGAGCCCGAATGCGAACTGCATGAGGCTCAGCGCGAGCCCCCTTCTCTGAAAGGCGGGATCGATACAGAGCCTGTGTACATACATGGCGGGCGTCGGGTATTGAAAATCAATGGCGGCATATTCGGCCGGCTCGTTCCGGTCAAAAGCCGCAAAACCCGCGACGGCGCCGGCAACCCGGACAACATGAAGACTGCCTGCGCGTATGTCATTCTGCAGTACTTCGCGGTTGGGATACTTGTCATCCCACTGCAGAAAGCCCCGGCTGCGCATGTGCGCTACAGCCGACTGTAAAACCCGCATGCACGCATCCAGATCATACGGCTCGGCCGCTTTTATTTCATAATGCATCATGATAAGAGATTATATCAACCCGTATGAAATATGAAAAGGTCTTAACAATTAAAAAAGGCTGATATTGCAATAGTAAGCGGGATTTGCGACGTACAAATGAAAAAACTTGTTCGCTTGCAAATTTAATATATTTGTAATAATATATCAAGGGCGGTACATTCGCCCCCTGAAAATCTTTGTAAATAAAAAAGGTTATGATATTGAATGCCACTTTTGAAATATATATGTGCAAATTGCGGAAAGATATTTGAAGAGCTTGTCGCAATCGGCGGCGAGCCGGATGTCAGGTGCCCGGAATGCGGTGATGCCGGGGTATCCCGGTACTACAGGGGCAAATGCCTCTTCGGCATGAAGGGGTCTTCGGCAGGCTCGGTATGCAGCGGCGGAAATTGCTCCTGCTGCAACGGCTGCTCATAACACACGGAAAGGTATCATGATTTTGGAAGAAAAACTGATTATAAACGGCGGTAAGCCGCTCGTCGGCGAAGTCGGCGTCAGCGGCGGCAAGAACCCGGCAGTGGCGGTGATACCGGCGGCATTATTGTCCGACGAGGTCTGCATCATCGAAAACCTGCCCCACATTGAGGATGTCTATGTACTGATCGAAATGATGGAGGCTCTCGGTGCGAAGGTGCAGTTTGACAAGGGAGTCATGACCATCGACCCCACCGGGGTCGACAAGCATGTGGCGCCTGTGAACCTTGTGCGCAGGATGCGTGCGAGCTACTATCTGATAGGCGCGCTGCTCGGGCGCTTCGGCAAGGCCGAGGTGGCGTTCCCGGGCGGCTGCGACATCGGCAGCAGGCCGATGGACCAGCACATGAAGGGCTTCCGCTCGCTCGGTGCCGAAATCGACTTAAAGGGCGGCATTTACCAGTGCTCGGCCAACAATCTGCACGGCGCCGAGGTGTATCTGGATGTCGTCAGCGTGGGCGCTACCATCAACATCATGCTGGCAGCCGCGCGCGCCGAGGGCGTCACGACCATCGTCAACGCGGCAAGGGAGCCGCATATCGTCGATCTTGCAAACTTTCTGTCTTCGATGGGGGCGGTCGTAAAGGGCGCAGGAACGGCGACCATCAGAATACAGGGTAAAAAATACTTAAAGGGCTGCAGGTATTCGATACTGCCCGACCAGATCGAAACGGGCACCTGGATGGTGGCGGCGGCCGCCACTCAGGGGGACATCACGATACGCAACTGCGTGCCCTACCATATGGAGTCCGTGTCGGCAAAGCTTCTGGAGATCGGCGCAAACGTCATCGAGGGCGAGGATTATCTGCGCGTCATAGGCAACGGCAAACCGCGCCCGGCAACCATCACGACGCTTCCCTACCCCGGCTTCCCGACCGATCTGCAGCAGCCCTTTACGGCGCTGCTTTCCGTTGCCAACGGCACATCGATGATCATCGAGACCATATTCGAGTCGCGCTTCCGGCATACGGATGAGCTGCTGCGCATGGGAGCCAACATACAGGTCAACGGCGAGGTTGCCGTGATCAAGGGCGTTGACGAGCTGTGGGGCGCCGAGGTTTCGGCGACCGACCTTCGCGCGGCGGCCGCTCTGATCGTCGCGGGGCTGATGGCCAAAGGCACCACCACGATATCAAACCTCAAGTATATAGACAGGGGCTATGAAAATATTGACTATAAGCTGCAGCTGCTCGGCGCGGACATCGAGCGCGTCAGCATCTAGGCGCATGCCGAAAAACCATTCAGGCAAAAAACAGCAAATGAAATACAAAAACCTGCATGAACATGCAGGTTTTTGATTGTATGCCGATATCCGCGTGATCAATTCACCATTTATCCACACCGCATTGTTAATTATGTTGATGAACTTCATACAAATGGAGCAATAGCCTGTAAAACCGCAGGTTATCCACAATGGAAATTGTCGAACAGACAGAATTGTTCGTTTATGGTCCCCGGAGCGCATGTTTTATTAGGGTTATGAACATGCGGCTGTTCATGATAAGACATTATGTCGAGAATTGTGGTGGATAATCGACATTTGTATTAATTACCAAAGTTTTGGCGCCTTAATTCTTTTACGCGATACCAATACTATTGATATGCACATGAAGGGGGCATATGATGCAAAAAAGAAAATTATTCTATTTTGTTGTTTCAATATTTGCCGTGTCGGTTCTGGTTTCAAGCTGTCAGCAGCTTGACGGGCCCGGGCCGGCCGGGGAGCGGGGGGCCGCACAGGAAAAGATGTCAACAGGACCCCCTGGGATTGTGGACAATGTGAATGCATCGGCCGACCAGGGCTCGATACCCGATATTGTCAGCCGTGTCAGCCCGTGCGTGGTCGGTATCATATCCAATTACAGCGGATCGCAGAATACAAGCCTCGGTACGGGCATCATCGTGGAGCCGTCCGGCTATATACTGACAAACAACCATGTGACCGAAGGAGCGGACGACCTGGAGATCGTGTTTCAGGACGGCAGGACAGAATCGGGCCGGCTGCTGTGGTCGGATGCCGCGATCGACCTTGCGGTGGTCAAGGCGGACAAGGGGCCGTATCCGGCGGCAAGTATGGGCAATACGCAGAATTGCAGAGTCGGCGACGCCGTTGTTGCGATCGGTACTCCGCTGACGCTGAAATTCCAGCACACGGTCACATCGGGCATCATATCGGCGCTGAACCGGACGCTTTCGGTTCCGTCCGAGGGCGGCGAATCGTATGCGTTTATGGAGGACTTGATACAGACCGATGTTGCGATCAACCCCGGCAACTCCGGCGGGCCCCTTTTGGATATGCGGGGCGAGGTCATAGGCATCAATACGCTGAAGGTGCAGGAAGCCGAGGGCCTGAGCTTTGCGATTCCGATCGATATCTGCATACCGATCGTACAGCACATCGTTGCCGACGAGATGTACGCGACGCCGTACCTCGGCGTGCTGGTGATTGACAGCGAGATAGCCGCGTATCTTGGAAACGATATCACGGAAGGCTTGTGCGTGATGGGCGTCGACAGAAATTCCCCCGCCTATGAGAGCGGGCTCCGCGAGGACGACTGCATCACCATGATCAACGGCGAGCCGATGAACACGGTGCTGGATCTGCGCAAGCAGACGTATGCGGCAGGGGCGGGTGCGCAGATCGAGATCGTATATAAGCGCGGGGATGAATCGCTGACAACGGCGTGCACGCTGGCCGCGATGCCGGGATAAACCGGGGGCGGCGTCGTTTAGCGCTTTGCATATCCCATTCTGCAGCTTTCAAATCCGGAAAACAAATGGTATAATGAGGGCACCCGCATGGTGTTCGCGAGGTGCCGGCATCTGGCCGGTGAAAAGGGAAGGCGGTTCGAATCCGCCGCAGCCCCCGCTACTGTGTTTGGCAAGGAATCCTGCAACAGGCCACCTGTTTTTGGGAAGGCGCATGATTCCGGTTGAGCCATAAGCCAGGAGACCTGCCCGTGAGCTTTATATAAATCCTTCGGAGGGAAGGATAAGAATCACGGATCCATTGTCCGGACAGCCGGATGCTTTTTGCTGCCCGTCTTCCCTCCTTCCTTTATGTGCGGGAACACTGAAAGAGGAAGGTTTCACCCATGAAAAAGAAAATTCCGATCGTTGCCGGCGCTCTGCTCATTATGATGCTCAGCGCCTGTTCCGCCGCGCAGAATGTGCAGCAGGAATATACCGACATGATGGGAAGGCCGGTCGAGGCCGTCGAAAATCCGCAAAGAATCATATCGCTGTCGGCTTCGAACACCGAAACGCTCTATGCGCTGGGCCTCGGCGACAAGATTGTGGGGCTCGATGAATACTCGAATTACCCGCCTGATACCGCTGCCGTTCAAAAGGTCGGCGACTTCCTGAATCCCAACATCGAGGCCATCGCGGCGCTGGAGCCGGATATCATTTTCACATCGAACAAGATGCAGCGCGACGTGATCGATTCGCTCCAGGCGCTTTCGCTGAATGTTGCGGCGATCGAGGCGACGGTTTATGACGAGATCGATGATTCCATACTGCTGATCGGGCAGCTGGCGGACGCTGAAAGCGAGGCCCGGAAGCTTGTGGACGACATGAAGGCCGAAGAGCGGCGTGTTCTGGCGCTCGACAGGCCCGAAGAAGCGGTCAGCTGCTATTATATACTGTCGGCGGGCGAAAGCGGCAACTGGACTTCCGGCCCCGGCTCTTTTATCAACGATATGATGGCCTTGCTCGGCATCACTGCCGTGACAAACATCGAGGGCGGCGTCCCGTGGATGGATTTTAACCTCGAAGCGCTCGTCGCAAGCGATCCGGATGTTCTGCTGATGTCGGCCGACTCGGGGTATACCGCCGAAGACTTAAAGGTGCTGAACGGGTACTCGGATCTTACCGCGGTCAAGGAAGGCAGGGTTCATATCATAGAGCCGGATCTTTTAAATCCCGGCCCGAGGATCCTCGAGGGCCTGCGGGCCATGTACGACGCCGTATACGGCGGATGATCGGCCGCTGAAGAATCCGGTAAATGAGATTCGGGAGCTTTATATGAAAAAAAGCAAAATTGTTGCAGGCTATATCGTGCTGGGCCTGCTGATATTGCTGCTGGTTCCGGCCTCGCTGCTGCTGGGCTCGGGGCTGGATATCAAAGGCAGCCTTTCCGCGCTGTCGGGCCAATCTGCCGCTTCGCGCATCATCTGGAACATACGGCTTCCGCGCATTGCGCTGGCGCTCGTGTGCGGCTCGGTGCTGGCTGTTTGCGGCGCCGCGATGCAGGGGCTCTTTAAAAACCCGCTGTGCGACCCGCACATACTCGGCGTGTCCTCCGGGGCCGGGCTCGGGGCCGCGGTTGCGATGGCGCTGGGGTTGCACGGCTTTTCGGCAGGGCTTGCGCCGGTCACGGTATTCGCGTTCGGGTTCAGCATGCTGAGCATTTTCCTCGTGACCTCGGTCTCGCGGGTCGGCGGCAGATCCGGCGACCTGTCGCTGCTGCTGTCCGGTCTTGCGGTCAGCGCGCTGATGACGGCCGGCGTCATGCTGGTCATGCGGCTCAACCGCGACAAGATGGAAAACATCATCTACTGGACGATGGGCTCGTTTTCATCGGCGGGTTGGAGGCAGACCGTCACATGCCTGCCGCTGTCCATTGCCGGCTCGGCCGGACTGCTGCTGCATTCGCGTGAACTGGACATGCTTTCGCAGGGCGAGGAATGGGCGGCAAGCGGCGGCGTCAATGTGCAGAGGACGCGTGCGCTGGTGCTGGTGTCCGCCTCGGCGGCGACGGCGTCGGTTGTATCGGTCAGCGGCGTGATCGGCTTTGTCGGGCTGATGGTGCCGCATGTGATCCGGTTGCTGTTCGGGCCTTCGCACAAAAGCCTGATGCCTCTTTCGATGCTGGCGGGCGGATTCTTCCTGCTGCTCATGGACACGCTGGCAAGGAGCCTGGCGGCGCCGATGGAAATTCCGGTCGGCATACTGACCGCGCTGTGCGGCGCGCCTTTCTTCCTGTTCCTTTTGCGCAAAAAGGTGGCTGCGGATTATGATTGAGATCAAGGATATAACGTTTGCCTACGGCAGGCGCACCATACTGCATGATCTTTCACTTTCGCTTGAGGAGGGAAAGCTGATTGCGCTGCTGGGGCCCAACGGTTCCGGCAAAACGACGCTGCTCAGAATCATCGCGGGAACCCTAAAGCCCTCTTCCGGCAGCGTGCGGCTCGACGGCGGGGACATAGCGGCTATGCATGCCAAGGCGCGGGCGCGGCGGATATCGGTTGTCAAGCAGATCATGTCGGCGGCGTTTGCCTTTACGGTGGCCGAGGTCGTCGCGATGGGCCGGTATTCGTACAAGCGGGGAACGCAGAGCCTGGATCCGCAGGATTATAAGATCGTGCACGAGTCCATCGGGATGGTGGGCCTGAAGGAATTGGAGCAAAGGCCGGTCACGATGCTCTCGGGCGGAGAACTGCAGCGCGTCATGCTCGCAAAGGCATTGTGCCAACAGAGCCGCTGGATGCTGCTGGACGAACCTGTCAACCACCTCGACCTGAAGCACCGCCGCGATATTATGAATACAGTAAGGGCGCACGCGGATTCCGGCAAAGGCGCGCTGTGCGTGCTGCATGACATCGGCATGGCAAAGCTCTATGCCGACCGCGCGATATTGATGAAGGACGGGCGGATCGTGTTCGACGGAGCGCCGAAGCAGGTGCTGACGGATGAGAATATCAGCAGCATATACGAGGTCGAGTACAGGGACGGGGTGCTGTACTAGCGCCGTTGAAAAAAGGGCTCCGCAGACCGGAGCCCTGATTTGATGCTAATGATTATGGGGGTAAGCTTTATTATTTCGAAGCCTCTTTCTGCACCTGCTCGACCCACTCCCGGTTCTCCCACAGCGCGCATCCGCCCCTGCTCTCGGTCAGCATGCCGTGGTTTTCGCGGATCTTGCGCATCAGCGGCGAGCGCAGCGCATCTTCAAGGCTCATGTTCTTAAGGCTGACATCCGAGTAAGGCGCAAACGGGCATGCCTCGAGCCTGCCATCCGAGCTTACATGCAAAAACCCCCTGCCTGCCGCAAGGCATCCGCCGTACATTTCCTCGTCGCCCGGAAGGGCCACAAGGAACGAGCCGATCTCCTTCTGAATAGCCTCCAGATCCTTTTCAAGCGAGGCTTTCTGTTCGGGCAGCAGGCACAGCTCGAAGTCATCCAGCCCCGCCATTAGGAACAAATGCGAACTCGAACCGATGGTTTTTCGTCGGTGAGACGTTCGCATTTGTCTTAAGCTAAGAAAATGAATATTTTGCTTGAAACAACGGCGGCATTATGTTAAAATGATTGTGTTATACGACTGACGGAAGTGGAATCAACCACATGAAGTATAACCTCGAATGCCGACTGTCTGGGCGCTGATGCCCAGAGTGTGTCGGTCATTTTTGTTAGGAGGAATTTTCATGGTTGAAATTATCACGGCTTCCGAAAAAGACATTCCAGTAATCGAAGAAATTTTGTTGGATACTGTCCGTTGGCTTGATTCTGTCGGACAACCTTTATGGAGAGAAGACCAGATTAAGTGGGAACGATTGTCGAAAGATTTTTCTGCACCCGATTTTTTAATAGCGATGCTTGATGGTAAACCCGCAGCTTGTATGGCGGTAGTTGATTACGACCCGACATTTTGGCCGGACATCAGAAAAGATTCCTCACTCTTTATTCACAAGTTGGCAGTTAAACGCTTTGCCGCCGGGAAGGGTTTATCAGACGCTCTTATTGCTCATGCAAAATCTATGTGCATGGATAGAGGGATTGCTGTTCTGCGTCTCGATTGTCATGCACTTATTCCAAAACAGCGTGCTGTATATGAGCGCAATGGATTCATCTGCGTTGGAGAAAAAGTTTTATATGGAAAGTATCATACCGCGTTTTATAAATGTGAGGTCAACGATACTAAGCACTTATATCATTATTATGACAAAAGCAAACCGCCGCTTCGCGCAATAACATCGCTCTCTCACGATAAAGCATTTGAAGTATTAACAAAGCACTCGGACATGTCTCCAGATTTTTGGGACAATTGGTTAAACAAACGATATGCTGATGAAAAAACTGTCCGCGATAAATTCATTTCCATCGGTGGCAGGCCTGTAAATTCTGCTCCGGTTTATTTCACATTAGGCGCGAACGAAGGAATGAAAACTTGGTTTGATAACTTAGCTTGGATTAAAATACCGGTGAGTGAATTTGACCTAGATGCTGTTTCGTTTGCATACGGCGATTCTTTCGCAGTATTCAATCCGTCTCTCGACACCGGCGAGGAATGGTGGGGACAGGTTTTTCGTTATAAAGATATGTTAAGGTTGATTGATAGATATGGGTATCCCGAAGACCCGCCATATGATATGAAGAATCGGATTTTCCCCAATGATAGACATATCCATCTCTGTCTAAAATACATTGAAGCTCATGTTTGGAGCGACGAGATTCTAAATAAGTATCGTTAGCATATCTTCACAGCAGACGGCAGCGCCGGCTTAATACTCAACTCAATTTTGAGTTGAGTGAGAGGGTCTTAGGGTTCACCCTAACAAGCGGTTTATGGCAATTGGACTGCCATAAACATTGCTTGCGAAATCGGAAAGGTGGACATCTTTCCCCTGCTTGCCCGATTGAAAAGCTCCGGCACATATTCGATCATGAACACGGCCAGGCTGCCCATCTCTTTCAAGTCCCTGATAAAGCGTTCGTTGACGACCATATCGTAGTTTCGGCTGGTCAGCGTGATCGACGAGCCGAATACGATCCTGTTTACCTTCAGCCTTTGCGCCGTCGCCATGACAGCCCGGTACACACCACTGCCGCGCCGCGCGTCGGTCGTCTCTTCGTCGCCCTCCAGGCTGATGACCGGTATGATGTGCTTATTGGCCTTGATCTGCTCTATCGCGCGCGCGTCGAACAACAGCCCGTTTGAAAACACCAGGAATAAAAGCTGCGGATGGTGTGCGGCGATATCGAGCAGGCCCTCCCTGACGAGCGGCTCGCCGCCCGCGAACAGCACGATCGTGGTCCCCAGTGCCTTTGCCTCGGTGATGATCTTCTCTATGTCCCGGATATCGAGCTCTCCCGACAGATCGCGCCCCTGCGCGCAGGCGTAGCAGCCCCTGCAGGCAAGGTTGCACCGGTTTGTGACCGAAAAGATCAGTATCGGCGGCACGGTAAGACCGCGCTTTTGATTTTTCTTTCTTAAATTCGCCTGTTTTGCGTTGGATGCGGCCAACCTTGAAAGACCCTTGCATAGCCAGGATTTTTGAGTACAAAGCCTTTAAACGATCCAAATGCATCGCCAAGCACGTGATTAAACAGTTTGATGCCGTCTTTATTCTCCATTTGCGCTCTCAATACTTAATATAGTATGCATGAACGGAACTTTGGTCATTATCCCCATGTAAAATCGTATTACATTCATGCGGTATTATTCCATTTCATATACGATGAAGTTTATTTGAAATAGAAGCCTTTTGCAACCTGGGAAGGTATAAAATATGCGTTTTTTATTTTGAAATGTCACAAATTAATATTAATGATAATCTTATATATTTTGCGACAGCGTTTAATTAAGTATTTAAATAAAATCTGAAAATCAATATCATTTATACAATTTTCATTAACTAAACTTGTTTTTTCAAGTCTTTTTCCATGAGCTAGGTCATTCCTTGTTATATATATTGCATTAATTGTTTCTAAAAGCTCATCATCTAATTTCATACTTGTTAATAGGGATAATCCATATTTATAATATTTATCTACAAATGGTGGATTCTTACCGTATAATTCTATAAGCTCCTGCTCATGCTTTTTGTTGTACCGTCCCTTTCCATTCAGGAAATTTCTTAGTTTGTCCTTAATTAAGAACTCTAGCATAATAGCCATATTTATTATACACATTTCATGCTTTCCAATATCGTTGAAATACTTTGCATCTCGAAGATATAACCAAGCAAGATTAGTTGAGCTATTCCGATACGTTTCAATTTCTTTTAATGTTTTAAAGTCGATATGTTCTTCGTCAATATCTATTTCATCAAAAGTGCCGATCAGTATATCAGGGGATATATTAAGTTTATATTTTGTAACGAATTCTTTACCATTAAAGATAAGATAGTATTTTAGACTATCATTTATTCTGGTCAGTCTATCAAGAAATTCTTGAGCAGTTTTACCTGCCTTAATGATAATTTTTTTATCAAATTCATATAAATAATCGATATTCTTATATGACGGTAAAAATTGATCAGAATATTCGTCTTCAACAGTTACTTTAATTTTATCTATATAATTCGTTTCATCATTTTTTATTAATTCACATCTGGCGTCATTAATATTTATTTCGTGACTTATACAGTCTATCGAGTTATTGTCAATAATTAAATGTATAGGTAAATCTATTATCCAAGTGCCGTGTACTTTCATATATTAATTACCCTATTATTAATTCAGTTCATTTTTTTTGAACGATATATCACTTTGTTTGGTTCTCTACCCCCACACCCCCTTCTCGGGTGCATACTAATAGTGAATTAATTGATGGATTACCCACGAAGGGGGCTCTGGGTGCGGGCTTCGCCCGCACCCATTTCTGGGGCTAAAGCCCCAGACACCCCATATTATGTGCTTTATGTTTTTTTATAAGCTCCTCTCTCCCAATTGTGGGAGAGAGGTCGGGAGAGAGGGTTTTAGCTATTCTCCGTCGCTGCTGCCTTCGACATCCACTTCCGCCACAACCTCTTCCTTCTCCACAACCTCGGCCGCGACGACCGAATCTCCCTCGCGCAGGCGCATGATCTTGACGCCCTGCGTCGAGCGCCCCATCTCCGATATATCGGTGGCGGACACGCGGATCACCGTGCCGTCGGAGGAAATCAGCATGATGTCGTGGTTGTCGTCGACGGATTTCAGTGCCACGAGCGGGCCGGTCTTTTCGTTGACCTTGATCGCGCGCATGCCCAGGCCGCCCCTTGTCTGCTGGCGGTATTCATCAAAGCCTGTGCGCTTTCCGTAGCCGTTTTCCGATATTGACAGCAGCATCATGCCTTCCTCGACCACGCCCATGTCGACCGCGAAGTCCCCGCTGCGCAGCTTGATGCCGCGCACACCGGTCGCGACCCTGTGCATGTCGCGCACGTCGTTCTCGTGGAAGCGTATCGAAAGGCCTTCGTGCGTGCCGATGAACAGCTCCCGCTTGCCGTCGGTCATCACCGCCGAGATCAGCTCGTCATCGTCGCGCAGATTGATGGCGCGAAGCCCTACGTTGCGCAGATTCTTGTATTCCTCGAGCGGCGTCTTCTTAATGATGCCGAGCTTTGTGGCGAGGATCAGGAACTGATCGGAGTAGTCGGTTTCGTTGCTCATCGGAATCACGGTGTTGATGCGCTCGCCGTTTTCAAGCTGCAGTATGTTCACGATGGCCGTTCCGCGCGCGGTTCTTCCGGCTTCGGGGATCTGCCAGCACTTGATGCGGTGCACCCTGCCGCGGTTTGTAAAGAACAGCAGCCAGTCGTGCGTCGAGGTCGTTAGTATCTGCGACACATAGTCCTCGTCGCGCGCGCTCAGCGCCTTGACGCCGATCCCGCCACGGTTCTGCGCCTTGTATGTGTCGGCGGTCAGGCGCTTGATATAGCCGAGGTGCGTCATCGTGACGATCATTTCCTCCTGCTGTATCAGGTCTTCCATGTCGATGTCCGAATAATCGGTGCATATTTTGGTGCGGCGCTCGTCGCCGTACTTGTCGGCGATTTCGCGCAGCTCATCGGCGATGATCTGCATCAGCTTGCCGTCGTCCGCCAGCACGGCGTTAAGGTACGCGATCTGCTCGCGCAGGCCGTCGTATTCTTCCAGAAGGCGCGTGCGCTCCAGTCCCGTGAGTCTGCGAAGGCGCATGTCCAGGATCGCCTGCGCCTGCTTTTCACTGAGGTCGAACTTGGCCATCAGGCCTTCCTTGGCTTCCTGGTCGGTCTGCGACGCGCGTATCAGCGCGATGACGGCGTCGATGAAGTCGAGCGCCTTCAGCAGTCCTTCGACAATGTGCGCGCGGGCTTCGGCGCGGTCAAGCTCGAACTTCGTCCTGCGCGTCACGACATCGCGCTGGTGCTTGATGTATTCCTCGAGCACCTGCTTCAGCGTCAGCACCTTGGGTTCGCCGTTTACGAGCGCCAGCATGTTGACGCCGAAGGTCTCCTGCATCTGCGTGTGCTTATAGAGGAAATTGAGCACGATGCTTGCGTTGACATCGCGCTTGAGCTCGATGACGATGCGCATGCCGTTGCGGTCGGATTCCTCGCGTATGTCCGATATGCCGTCGAGCTGCTTTGTCTGTACGAGCTCGGCGATCTTTTCAACCAGCTTCGCCTTGTTGACCTGGTACGGTATTTCCGTAACGATGATTCTGGATTTGCCGCCGCCCATGTCCTCGATCTCGGTGACGGCGCGCATGACGATGCGGCCCCTTCCGGTGCGGTAGGCCTCGAGTATGCCCGACATGCCCATGATCTGCGCGCCGGTCGGGAAATCCGGGCCGGGCATGATCTGCATCAGGTCGGCGACCTCGATATCCGGGTTGTCGATCATTGTAAGCAGCGCGTCGATCGTTTCCTTTAAATTATGCGGCGGTATGTTGGTCGCCATGCCGACCGCGATGCCGCCCGAGCCGTTGACTAGCAGGTTCGGGAAGCGCGAGGGCAGCACCGAGGGCTGCATCTGCGTCTCATCGAAGTTCGGCACAAAATCGACGGTGTCCTTGTCGATGTCGCGCAGCAGCTCCAGCGCGATCTTGGACATGCGCGCTTCGGTGTAACGCATCGCGGCCGCGCCGTCGCCGTCGACCGAGCCGAAGTTTCCGTGGCCGTCGACCAGCATGTAGCGCGTCGAAAAATCCTGGGCCATCCGGACCATCGCCTCGTATACGGCCGAGTCGCCGTGCGGGTGGTATTTACCGAGCACATCGCCGACGATGCGGACCGACTTCCTGTGCGGCTTGTCCGGGGCGAGCCCCAGTTCGTGCATCGAGTACAGTATCCTGCGGTGCACCGGCTTTAAGCCGTCGCGCACATCGGGCAGCGCGCGCGAAACGATGGTGGCCATTGCGTAGGATATGAAGGATTTCTTCATTTCCTCTTCTATGTTAATCGGTTTTATGATCTGTTTTGTTAAGTCAAATTCCATTCAGGCGTCTCCTTATATGTCAAGGTCGGCGACGAGCTTGGCATTTTCTTCGATAAACTCGCGGCGCGGCTCGACCGCCTCGCCCATCAGCATCGAGAATATTTCATCGGCGGCGATGACATCCTCCATCGACACGCGGTACATCGTGCGGGTCTCCGGGTTCATGGTCGTCTCCCAAAGCTGTTCGGCGTTCATTTCGCCGAGGCCTTTGTAGCGCTGTATGCTGACGCCCTGCCTGCCGATCTCCTCGAGGAGCTTCTCCAGCTGCTCATCCGAATAGCAGTAATGTTCATTGCGGTTTTTGGTGATTTTATAGAGCGGCGGCTGCGCGATATAGACATGGCCCGCTTCAATCAGCGGCTTCATATACCGGTAGAAGAATGTCAGCAGCAGTATCCTGATATGCGCGCCGTCGACGTCGGCGTCGGTCATGCAGACAATGCGGTCGTAGCGCAGCTTTGCCAAATCGAACTCCTCGTTCATGCCCGCGCCGAATGCGGTGATCATCGCGCGTATTTCGGCGTTTGCCAGAACCTTGTCCTGGCGGCTCTTCTGCACGTTTAAAATCTTGCCCCGGAGCGGAAGGATCGCCTGGAATCTCCGGTCGCGCCCCTGCTTTGCCGAGCCGCCCGCCGAGTCCCCCTCGACGATGAAAATCTCGCAGAACTTCGGGTCCTTTTCGGAGCAGTCGGCAAGCTTGCCGGGCAGCGAGGTCGAGTCGAGCGCGCTCTTTCTGCGGGTCAGCTCGCGCGCTTTGCGCGCGGCTTCCCTGGCGCGCTGGGCCTGCAGGCATTTGTCCAGTATTGCCCTGGCCTCGGCCGGGTTTTCCTCCAGAAAGCTCATGAGCTTGTCGCTGACCAGGCCGTCGACAAACGAGCGTACGTAGCTGTTGCCGAGCTTGGCCTTGGTCTGGCCTTCGAACTGCGGCTCGGGTATCTTGACCGACACGATCGCGGTCAGCCCTTCGCGCACATCCTCGCCGGACAGGTTCTGGTCGCTTTCCTTCAGGTAATTGAACCGCTTTGCGTAGTCGTTCAAAACGCGCGTAATGGCCGAGCGGAAACCCGACACATGCGTGCCGCCCTCGGGGTTCGCGATGTTGTTCGTGAATGCGAATACCGCCTCGTTGTAGCTTGTCGTGTACTGCATCGCGACCTCGAGCGTCGATCCGTCCTTTTCGCCCTGTATGAAGATCGGCTCGGGAAACAGTGTTTCCTTGGTCCGGTTTAAATATTTGACAAAGTGCACAAGACCGCCATCGTAGCAGAAGCTGTCGTGCTTTTCCCTGCCTTCGCGCTCATCGCGTATGTTGATGCGGATGCCCGAGTTTAAAAACGCCATTTCACGCAGGCGCGCGCGCAAAACTTCGTAGGAAAACTCCGTCGTTTCAAAAATGGCGGCGCTCGGGAAGAATGTAATGGATGTGCCGTGGCTTTCGCCGCATTCGCCGATGACCTTCAGGGGTTCCACCGGCACGCCGATCTCATAGCGCTGGAAATGGATCTTGCCCTTCTGGCGGACGGTGACCTCGAGCCATTCGGCCAGCGCGTTGACGACCGACATGCCGACGCCGTGCAATCCGCCCGACACCTTGTAACCGCTGCCGCCGAACTTGCCGCCCGCGTGCAGCACCGTCAGGCAGACCTCGACCGCGGAGCGGCCTTCCTTTTCGTGTATGCCCGTCGGTATGCCGTTGCCGTTGTCGGAAACCGTGATATGCCCTTCGGGCGCGATCACGACATCGATGGTGTCGCACCGGCCCGCCATGGCCTCGTCGATCGAGTTGTCGACAAGCTCGTAAACCAGGTGGTGCAATCCCCTGGAGTCTGTGCTGCCTATGTACATGCCCGGCCGTTTGCGTACGGCTTCGAGCCCCTCAAGCACCTGTATCTGTGTTTCATCGTACTGTTGCTGACCCTGCAATATCTATCACCTCAAATTAAAATTGGATACATCATTCTGGGCAAGGCGCGACCTGATCGCCGCCGCGCTCGCCGACGAGAGCATGGCCTTTGTCCGGCCATTCTTCGTGCATAGTATAACCGCTGATTTGTAGCTGTTGAAATCGGGCTCGGACTTAAGCGCCGACCTTAAAAAATCCCGGGTGTCCCGGGAATCCCTGACCGTTGCAAGGTCAATGACTGCCAATATGTCGTTCATTGCAACAAATATGTTGTCGCCGAGGTCAAACAAATTCCAGCACCTACATAATATATTATTTACTCTATAATATATTATATATTATATAGCCGTTTTTATCAAGCTAAGGCTTGTTGTACAGCGACGCGCCGCGCGCGTCGACCGCGCAAATGAGCGGCATGTCGGAAACCTCCAGACGCATCAGCGCTTCGGCTCCGAGCTCGCCGAACGCGACGACTTCGCAGCTTGTCACGCAGGCCTGGAAAAGCGCGCCGGCCCCGCCGGTCGCGGCCAGGTATATCGCGCCGTTTCTGACCATCGAGTCCACGGCCTCTTTCCCCCTGGGCCCCTTGCCGATCATGACGGCAAGGCCCAGATCCAAAAGCCGCGGCGTATAGCAATCCATACGATAGCTTGTGGTCGGGCCGCACGAGCCGATCGGCTCGCAGGGCTTTGCGGGCGTCGGTCCGGTGTAATAGACGGCCGCGCCGCGCAGGTCAACCGGCAGGGCTCTGCCTGCATCCAGCAGTTCAACCAGCTTCTTATGCGCCGCGTCGCGCGCGGTGAAAACAGTGCCGGATAATAAAACCTTATCCCCGGCTTTGATCTGCAGCATATCAAAATCCGCACTCAGCGGCAGCGTGATTCGGTGTTCCATCAGATCGTCCTTTCCGCGTGGCGGACGCAGTGGCACTGCACATTGACGGCAACCGGCAGGCCCGCGATGTGCGTCGGGTGTTCGAGTATATGCACCGCCAGCGCCGTCGTGTTTCCTCCGAGCCCCATCGGGCCTATGCCGAGCGCATTGATGCGCTCGAGCAGCTCCCGCTCCATCGCGGCAAGCTGCGCGTCCTCCGAAGGCTCGCCCAGCGGGCGCAGCAGCGCGCGCTTGGCGTTTAGCGCCGCAAGCTCGAATGTCCCGCCGACGCCGACACCGAGCACGACGGGAGGGCACGGGTTGCCGCCCGCCAGCCGGACGGTTTCGACGACCTTTTCGATGACGCCCTGTTTGCCGTCGGCGGGCGTCAGCATAAAGACCCTCGACATGTTCTCGCTGCCGAAGCCCTTCGGCGCCACCGATATTTTGATGGTTTCCCCGGGTATGATCTGCGTGTGCAGGACGGCCGGCGTGTTGTCGCCCGTATTCTTCCGCGAAAGCGCGGTCAGCACCGATTTCCTGAAAAAGCCCTCCTGATAGGCCTGCCGCACACCTTCGTTGACGGCGTCGGCAAGCCATGCGCCTTTGATATGCACGCCCTGCCCGATATCCAGGAACACCACGGCCATGCCGGTATCCTGGCAAAGCGGCAGCGCGCGGCTGCCGGCAAGCTCGATATTTTTGACGAGCTGCGATAGTATATCCCGCGCGATGCCCGAAGTCTCATTTACAAGCGCGCCGCAGAGCAGCGGCCTTAAACCGGGATCGGGGTGTATGCAGGATTCCAGAAAAAGTTCCTTCACCGCCAGCGTGATTGCCCCGCTGTCAACATTCCTCATAACAGGTTACCTTGACTTTACATAAACTATTAAATATTATTAATCATTATACAATAGAAGCCGCTTGAATAAAAGCTGAGAGGAGTGCTTTTGGATGGAGCCTGTAAAGGTAGCCTTTTTGTCCGAAGGCAACGGCTGCCGCACGCAGATGGCGGAAGCCTTTGCAAGGAAATTCGGGCAGGGAGTCATCGAAGCATACAGCGCCGGAACGGATCCGGATGTTAAAATCGAGCCCAGGGTGGTTGCCGCCATGAAGCAGGTCGGTATCGATATTTCCGGCTACAGGCCCAAGCCGCTGGATGCGATACCGAGGCCTGATTTTATCGTGACAATGGGCAATGAGACAAAGTGCCCGCATATGCCCGGTGTGCCGTCGACCGATTGGGGGCTTGCCGATCCTGCAACCCGGGATGATTCATTCTGCATAAAAATACGGGATATCATTGCAACAAGGGTGAAGATGCTGATCGAGGAGATTAAGGAGAGCGGGATATAAAGAACCCGCACCCTTTATTCCCCGCCGAGCAATTCTCTGAAAAATACTTCTAAAAGCCCGTCGTTTTTCTTTTCCTGCGCATAGCCGGGTATCGTTTCGGTATAGCGCACGTCTCCGCCCCGCTTCGGGGGGATATTGATTTTCAGTATGTACTCCGGGCAGTACAGCTGCCCGTGCAGGCACATGCGCAGGAATATGGCCGATGCCTCATAGGATCTTATCCGGAACCTGTAAACATTGCCTGCCTCGGACTCTTCAAGCGTTACGACTTCCCGGTCATACTCCGCCATCCACAGATAACGGTGCAGATCATAGCCGGAGAGACAGACGCTGATCCGTTCGTCCGTGTGCGTCACCACCGCGGCAACCGTTTCGCGCCGGGGTATGTGCTGCGGCATCAGTATGTCTTCGACAACCTCGGGAACAGTGTATTCAAATCTCGGCAGGTACGCTGCAGCAACCAGAATCATCGCAAGCATCAACGCAAGTATTTTTGTCATATCCATATTACGCTCTGCACTTTCTGCTTGCTCCCTGCTCATGTTTTCATTTTGCGCAGGCTCTGTTATAATTAATCAATTATATGCTCAGGAAGGTGAGATTTTGGTAGCACGGCAGATACAAAAAGATATGGAAAACGCATCGTGGATCAGGAAAATGTTCGAGGAAGGCGACCGGCTCAAGAAGCTGTACGGCGCCGGCAATGTCTATGATTTTTCGCTCGGAAACCCGGACGCCGCGCCGCCTGCCGGCATCGCAAAGTCTTTTGCCAAGTACGCGGTCGACGGCTCGGTGCATAAATACATGCCGAACGCGGGGTTTGCGGATGTAAGGAGCGCGGTTGCCGAAAAGCTGTCAAAAGAATCCGGGCTGGCCTTTACGATGGACAACATCGTGATGTCGGTCGGCGCGGCGGGCGGCATGAATGCGGCGCTCAAAGCGCTGCTCGATCCGGGCGACGAGGTGATCGCCGTCGCGCCGTACTTTGCCGAGTACCGGTTCTATGTGCAAAACCACGGCGGCAGGCTTGTGCCGGTGCCCGCCAGGCGCGGGAGCTTCCGCCTTGATATCGATGCGATAAGCGCAGCAATCAATGAAAAAACAAAAGCGATACTGCTGAACTCCCCGAACAACCCGACCGGCGTGATATACGGCAGGCAGGAGCTTTCGGAGCTTGCCGAAGTCCTGCGAGCCAGGCGCGCGGAGTTCGGCACCGGTCTTTGTATACTGTCGGACGAGCCGTACATCGATATCAGCTACGGCAGCGAAATACCGAACATGTTCACAATATACGACGATGTCATCGTCATCAACTCTTTTTCAAAATCGCTGTCGCTGCCGGGCGGCAGGATCGGCTATGTTGCGGTAAGCCCGGAATTTTCGGACTTAAAAAACATGACGGCGGCGCTGTCCTTTACGACAAGGACGCTCGGCTATGTCAACGCGCCGGGCATCTACCAGAAGGTCATCATGGAAAACCTGTATGCGAGGGTCGACGTGGATGCCTACAGAAAGCGCAGGGACATGCTGCACGGCGTGCTTACGCGCGCTGGCATCGAGTGCGCGCTGCCGGAGGGCGCATTCTATCTGTTTGCCAAATCGCCCGTAGAGGATGACGTGCAGTTCGTGCAGGCGGCGGCAAAGCACAGGATACTGGTCGTGCCCGGAGTGGGGTTCGGCTGCCCGGGCTATTTCCGCGCGGCATACTGTGTGGACGAGCGTGTCATACGTGACAGCGAAAGCTCGTTCTGTGCGCTTATGAAGGAAATGAAGGGCTGAACCGGATGGTATACCGGCAAATGAAGATCGGCCAAATGATTTCGCCGCTCGGCTGCGGCTGCATGCGCCTGCCCCTGAGGATGGGCAGGCAGAGACTTTTGCAGATATAAAAAAGAAGCCGGCTGATAGGGCCGGCTTTTGAAAAAGGATATGGAATGACGAGAGATAGTCATATATGGCTGTTGGTATTTTGCGCCTTGGGAATCACGATGGAGAGCTGTACGCTGTCCCCGAGGTCCCGCATATCGTAATCGATCTGCGCGCCGAATTTACGCATTTTGCATACGGTTGTCTTGATCGAGTTGCTGACCAGCTGCCAGTTCCGGTAAAACCCTTTGATTCTCTGCTTCGGCTGCCCGGGCTCGAGCATGTCGCGTATCATCTGGTCCGTTTCGCGCACGTTCAAATCGTTCGCTATGATTTTATTGAGCGCCTTTCTGCGGCTTTCGGTATCGGGCAGCCGCAGCAGCGCCCTTGCATGCCGCTCCGAAAGCCTGTTTCGTATCACAAGCTCCTTTGTTTCGGAAGACAGGCGCAATAGCCGCAGTTTGTTTGCGATGGTAGACTGCTGCCGCCCGAGCTTTGCGGCAAGGTCGGCCTGCGTAAGGCCGTGCTCGCGGATCAGCCGGTCGTAGCCCTCGGCCTCCTCGAAAAAATGCAGCTGCTCGCGCTGTATGTTCTCGACCAGGCATAATAGCGCCGCCTGCTCGTCATCGGCGGTAATGATGACGGCCTTTATTTTTTCAAGCCCGGCAAGCTTGCAGGCGCGCAGGCGCCGTTCCCCGGCAATCAGCTCATACCTTCCGACGCCGCACGGCCGCACCACCACGGGCTGCAGCAGTCCGTTCTGCCGAATGGACTCGGCAAGCTGGTTTAATTGGACAGGCGAAAAATTCTTCCGGGACTGGCTCGGGGAAGGTTGTATCGTATGGACCGGTATGCTTTGAATACGGATTTTCTCCTTGTCGGCCGATAGAATCGGCAAAGCCATTTTCATCCTTTGAGCACCTCAAATACACACTGCCAAAAATTTATCCGTAAACTCCCTGCAGGCAGGGAGGAATTATTCTGCCACCTGCCATGGGGAGATCGGCAGGCGGCTGATGCAAGGAAAGAGGAGATGATGTCTGCCGGGAATGAACCCTGCCAACACCGTCCTGCCTATAAAATTCTTGATAAACGGTGATAATCCTTTATTTTTGACTCTGGAATCGTTCTACACAAAAATACAAAAGAATATGTTAAAATTGCTCACGTTTGCTTTAAATTAATGGGTGTTTTGTTGGTTTTCCCGATTTTCTGGGGTATTGTGTCGGAGTCGGCGATACTTTGGGTGTCAGAATCATATGAAATTGATCTTTATCGTCAAAAATAGTGTAATTTTTTATAATGAAATCTCCGCCGCCCAGAAGGTGCGCCGCATTTTGGGCGTGCAGGGCCTCTTCGTGCGCGGATGCGCCCTTGTACAGGCATGCCGTGCCGCCGGTTTTGATAAAAGGCAGCAGGTATTCACAGAGTATGTTCGTTTCGGCGACGGCGCGCGCGGTCGCCGCATCGAAGCTTTCGCGCAGCGGCGTCCTTGCCGCGTCCTCGGCGCGCGCGCAGACGACTTCGACATTGGTCAGCCCGAGCCTTTCCCTGCACATCGACAGGAAATCGGCGCGCTTTTGCCGCGCTTCGAGCAGCGTGAAGCGGACATGCGGCAGCAGTATCGCAAGCGGCAGGCCCGGAAAGCCCGCGCCGCTGCCGACATCGATCACATTTTCCGCATGCAGGAAAACATCGTACGCAGGCCTGTTGCACGAATCCAGGAAATTGCGTCTCGCATTGGCCTGCTCTCCTTTTACGGCGGTCAGATTCATGCTGTCATTGGCTTGCTCGAGCAGCAGATAGAAATCATGCATTTTACCGATTGCCGCATCGCCGGCGGGCACGCCGGAACGCTCGAAGCCCTCCTTCAGAATGCCGCTAAACACTTCTTTTGATCCTTTCCAGATATACGAGCAGCACCGCGATGTCGGCGGGCGATACGCCAGAGATGCGCGAGGCCTGCCCGAGGTTCTCCGGCCGGATCTGACCGAGCTTTTCGGCCGCTTCGATACGCAGGCCGCGGATGCCGGCGTAATCGATGTCCGCCGGAATCCTCCATTTTTCCATGCGGGTCTGGTGCTCGACCTGAGCCTGCTGCTTTTTGATGTAGCCCTCGTATTTGATGTTGATTTCGGCCTGCTCCTTGGCGTCGGCGGGAAAGTCCTCAAGTCCGGTGCCGCGTATGACCTCGGCCAGGCGAACGGCAGGGCGGCGGACCAGGTCGGCCATCCTCGCGCCGCCTTCGGGCGCTGCTTCGCCGAACAGCTCCATCAGCGCTTTGAGCCTGCCCGGCGGTATGCTTTCCTGCTCGAGTCTTCGGATCAGTTTTTGCGTGTTCTCGGCCTTGCGCATCATCCGGTCGTAGCGCTCCCGCGAGGCAAGGCCGATTTTGTAGCCCGTTTCGGTCAGGCGCAGATCGGCGTTGTCCTGCCGCAGCAGCAGCCGGTGCTCGGCGCGCGAGGTCATCATGCGGTACGGCTCGGTTGTGCCCTTGGTGACCAGATCGTCGACCAGTACGCCGATGTACGCATCCGAGCGTAAAAACACCAGCGGCTCCCGGCCCCGAAGGTACAGGCTCGCATTGATGCCGGCCATGATGCCCTGCCCCGCCGCCTCCTCGTAGCCCGAGGAGCCGTTGACCTGGCCGGCGAAGAACATACCGGGAAAATTTTTGAACATCAGCGAGGAATCGAGCTGCGTCGAATCGATGCAGTCGTATTCAATCGCGTAGCCGGGCCGCATGATTTCGCAGTTTTCAAGGCCCGGTATCGTGCGGTACATCGCGATCTGCACATCGTACGGCATCGAGGTCGACATGCCCTGCACATACATCTCGAGCGTGTCCGCGCCCTCGGGCTCGATGAATACCTGGTGCCGGGATTTATCTTTGAAGTTCACGACCTTGCTTTCGATGGACGGACAGTAGCGCGGTCCGATGCCCTCGATGCCGCCCGCATACAGCGGCGAGCGGTGCAGGTTGTCGCGTATGATTTTATGAGTCGCCTCATTGGTCCATGTCAGCCAGCAGGGTAACTGCGGGCACTCAAAGCGGTCGGTCATGAACGAGAACGGCGGTATCGAGGGATCACCCTGCTGTATCTCCATCGCGTCGAACCGGATGCTTCTGCGATCGATCCTTGCGGGTGTGCCGGTCTTGAAGCGCATCAGCCGGATGCCCTTGTCCAGAAGGTCGGCGCTCAATGTATTGGCGGGCGCAAGGCCCGACGGGCCGGAGGACACGTTCTGCTCGCCGATGATCGTCCTGCCGCGCAGGTACACGCCGGTGCACAGCACAACGGCGTCGCACCTGTAAGTATTTCCGTACACGGTGCGCACGCCCGAGACACGCCCGTTTTCTGTTTCGATCCAACCGGCCTCGTCCTGCTTTAAGTCAAGGTTTTCGGTGTGCTCCAGCACGGCTTTCATGCGCTCGTGGTACCGGCGCTTGTCGGCCTGCGCGCGCAGCGAGTGCACCGCCGGGCCTTTGGATAAATTCAGCATGCGCGTCTGCAGGCAGGTCGCGTCGGTGTTGAGGCCCATCTGCCCGCCGAGCGCATCGACTTCGCGTACCAGATGGCCCTTCGAGGTGCCGCCGATCGCCGGGTTGCAGGCCATCAGCGCGACGCCGTCCAGATTGACGGTCAGGCACAGTGTTTTGTGGCCCATGCGCGCGCAGGCCAGCGCGGCCTCGCAGCCCGCGTGCCCCGCGCCGATGACGATGATGTTGTAGTGGGTGGTTTGCATGCACATTCCTTGCTATGATTGATGTTTACAATGATTTCTTTTGTAGATTATACCATGGATTAGTATGGATTGTACCCTCACTCTCAATCCCTCTCCCAAGAACCCTCACCCTCGGTCCCTCTCCCGGCTGGTCGTGCGCCAAAGCGCACTGCTCGCCCATGCGACCCGACCCCTCCCTCTTAAATACTGTGCTTACTGATTGACCATGTTTAACCCTCATCCTTAATCCTTCTCCCAAAATTGGGAGAAGGAAAGTATGGTAATAACTGGGATCTCAGTTGCTTATTTTATGATCAGATAGTAATATTAATCTTAATAATTAATTATTGGGAACCAGTAGTAAAATTATGAAAAGAGATACTCCTGATTATATAAAAAGCTTGGCAAGAGATCAAAGAAAAAGGCCAACAATAACAGAATCAATTCTTTGGCAAAAACTCAGAAGCTATCAACTATGGGGTTATAAATTTCGAAGACAATATGGTATCGGAAGATACATTCTAGATTTTTACTGCCACAATGTGCGATTAGCAATAGAGATTGATGGTGAGATTCATGAACAACCAGAAAGAGTTGAATATGATAGAATCAGAGATAAAGAACTTGAATCTCGCGGTATTAAAACGATCAGGTTTACCAATAGTCAAATTCTTAATGAGCTCGACAGCGTATTAATTACGATAGATAAATATTTGATGAATCAAGGTACTTCAGAGGATTAAACTTGCATTATAAACTATTACCATAGCTTCCTTCTCCCAATTTTGGGAGAAGGATTAAGGATGAGGGTAATAAACTTGCGAACAGCGAGCGAAACTCACGACCGAACTTATGGTGAGGGTTTTTGGGAGAAGGATTAAGGATGAGGGTTAAGCTCTTGCGGGCAGCGGGCGAAGCTCGCGACAAGAAAGGTGGGGGTGCTGTAAACCATCTCCCCGAACATTTTTATATACTGGCCTCATTTTGTTTCTTATGGTATCATTTTCATTGGCAATTTATTTTCAAATTCAGATATATGGGAGCGCTTTTATGAAAATCACGAGCGAAACATTCGGCAGACTGGCCGACGGCAGGGAAGCAAAGCTGTTTACTTTTCAGAACGGCAACGGAACCGTACTGAAGATCACAAACTACGGCGGGATCATTGTATCATTCATCACGCCGGACAAGAACGGCAGGCCCTGCGACGTCAACCTCGGCTACGACACGCTGGAAGAATACCTGCGGCGGGGCATGTTCTTCGGCGCGCTGATCGGCCGCTACGGCAACCGCATCGGCGGGGCGAAGTTCGAAATCGACGGCGTCGTTTACCATGTGACCCCGAACGAGGGCAATAACCAGCTGCACGGCGGCAAGACCGGCTTTGACAAGGTATTGTGGGACGCCGCAATCATTGAAGATGACGGATCGCGAAAGCTGGAGCTTACCTACCTGAGCCGAGACGGCGAGGAAGGCTTCCCGGGCAACCTGCGGGCCAGGGTGCTGTATTCTCTGTCCGAGGACAATGCGCTGGGCATCGAATACTTTGCCGAAACCGACAAAGACACGGTCGTGAACCTGACGAACCACGCCTACTTCAACCTCGGCGGGCACGGCTCGGGCGATGTGCTGGGCCATCGCGTGAAGCTGTACGCAAGCGCGTTCAACCCGATCGATGCCGAGTCGATACCGACCGGCGAGATACGCCCGGTGGCCGGTACGCCGATGGACTTTACGCAGGCTAAGACGATCGGCGAAGGTTTGGCGCTCGAGGACTCCGACGAGCAGCTCGGCATGGGCAACGGGTTTGACCACAACTTCGTCATAGACCGCAGGCAGGGCGGAGTCGAGAAGGCCGCCGAGATCGTGTGTGATGCCACCGGCATCAGGCTCGAGGTGTTCACCGACGAGCCCGGCGTGCAGCTCTACAGCGGCAACTTTTTGGACGGCATCCGGGGCAAAGGCGGCGCCGTGTACGACAGGCGGGGCGCTTTCTGCCTGGAGACGCAGTATTTCCCGGATTCCCCGAACAAGCCGCATTTCCCGTCGCCGATACTCCGCAGGGGCGGCAAGTATCATTTCACCACTCTTTACAAGCTTTCGACGCAAAAGTAAACGGGATCTACGACAGAGGATCGCGGGGCGGAACCCAACACGGTGCCGCCCCTTTTTACCGTAATGATTTGATATACGAGCCGCAGGTATTGATGTATAATTATAGCAATTCTGATATATATTTATGGAGCATTTATGACGATTCAGAACAGAACATACAAGTTGACGGATATCATACGGCTGCCGTTCGGCTGCTCCGCGCTGCACGCTTCGCTGCTTATGCTGCAAAAGTTTGCGGCAGGCGTCGTTCCGACCCTGCAGGTGCTCGTATCATCCGCGTTCATCAACACCGCGCTGTCGGTGCTGGGCGGCAGATCGCCGGTTTCGGCAATCTACCCCGGCATCGCCGCGATCGTCGCGCTGATCGCCTATACATGGATCGCCGAGACGCTTTCCAGGTTTTCAAAAGTCAGGCTCGAGTCGGCGGCGCGTGTCAGGTTCCGGGGCGCCATTACCGAAAAGCGCGCAAAGCTTTTATACCAATACATTGAGGACAATGATACATGGGATTTGATTTCGCGCGTCGCAAAGGCTCCCGAAACGCAGATCAAAACCGGTTATGAGAATTTCCTGACCCTGATATCGATCTTTTTGCAGGTCGGAGGCCTGCTCGTATTGCTGCTGGCCAATGTCTGGTGGGCGGCGCTTGCGATCATAGGCTTTACAATTCCGATGGTGCTGCTTGCGATTAAAAGCGGGCAGGCAAGCTACGAGGCCAACCGCGAGGTCACAAAGCTGACCCGCAGGTCCGAGTACCTTGCCGAGGTGCTGTCCGGGCGCGATGCGGTCGAGGAGCGCACACTGTTCGGATACGGCAATAAGCTCAACGAGCAGTTCCGCAAGCATTATGAAACCGCCCGAAAGATCGAGATGAAAACGCTGCTCAAGTGGTTTATAAGAATGAAGGCCGCCGGGATACTGGTCGCGGTCATATCGCTCTTTATTGCGGGCATACTGATTCCGCCGGTGCTGTCTGGCAAACTGTCGATAGGATTGTTCATATCGATCGTGACCGCCGTGTTCTCGCTGATGCAGGTCATGTCGTGGCAGCTTACGACAAGCATCGATGAGCTGGCCAAGCATACCGAATACTTAAAGGACCTGACCGGGTTTTCGGCGCTTACCGAACAGCCCGAAGCGCTGCTGCTGCCGGCTCCCGCGATGGAATTTCAGTCCCTTGAGCTGAAAAATGTGCGGTTCAAGTACCCCGGCACCGAGAATTACATACTGGACGGGCTCTCGATGCATATCACGCCCGGAAACCATTACGCGATCGTCGGCATCAACGGCGCCGGCAAGACAACGATGACAAAGCTTTTGCAGGGGCTCTACGACGATTACGAGGGCGAGATACTCATCAACGGCAAACAGATCCGGGAATATTCGCAGAGCGAGCTGAAAAGCTTCTTTTCGGTCGTATACCAGGATTTTGCGAAATATTATGTGCCGTTTCGCGATAATATCGCGCTCGGCGATGCGAACAATATGGACAGCGGCGACGATGCGCCGGTTCTGCGTGCGGTAGAAAGCCTTGGGCTGCAGGAGACCGTCGACGGGCTCCCGGCCGGGCTCGGCATGCCGCTCGGCAAGATCAGCGAAGGCGGCCAGGATCTGTCCGGCGGGCAGTGGCAGAGGGTCGCGATGGCGCGCTCTCTTGTAAGCCCGGCGCCCTTGCGGATACTCGATGAGCCGACCGCCGCGCTCGACCCGACGGCCGAGAGCAGGCTCTACGAGGAGTTCGAGAAAATCAGCCGCGGGCGCACGACGATATTCATCAGCCACAGGCTCGGCTCCACCAAGCTTGCAAACCGGATCTATGTTTTGAGCGGCGGGCGCGTGGCCGAGCAGGGAACGCACGCCGAACTGATGGCGGCCGGCGGCGAATATGCCGCCATGTATGAAAGCCAGAGGAGTTGGTATCTGTGATGAAAGACAAGAAAAGTAAAATAAGGCTTTTTCAAGCCGTGGCAAGGCTCCTGCCTTTCATGTTGGCCGGAGCGCCGGGACTGTTTATTTCATGCAACATCATAGCCCTTGTTCACGGTGTTTCGCACGGCCTCATGACATTTGTATCGCAAAGGTTCTTCGACAGCGTGGCCAATGCCGTGTCGCAGAATACCGCGATATCCGCGGTGATCTGGATGGGCACGGCGCTGGGGGTTACCGTCATAGGCACTCAGGTTTTAAACGGCGTCCATAACTTTTTAAGCAACGCGCTGTTTAAAAAGGAAGTCGGGTATCTTACCATGCGCATCAACCGCAAGGCACAGAGCCTGGATCCGGTCTGCTATGAGAACACTTCGATGCTCGACGACATCAGCAAAGCCCAGGAAGGGGCGCAGTACAGCGCCTACCTTGTGTTCATGACCGCGACCATATTCACTTTCTATATACCCTACTTTCTGTTCATGGCGCTGTACCTGTTCTCGCTGAAGCCGATTCTGGCGCTGTCGATCGTGTTTGTGTTCGTGCCTGTCATGGCGACACAGCTCGTCCGGAGCGCGTCGTTTGCCAAGCTTGCCGACCAGTCGGCCCCGGTCAGGCGCGAATTTGAGTACTATGAAAAGTGCATCTGCGACCGCGAGTATTTCAAGGAGACCCGGATACTCGGGGGTTTTTCATATTTTAGAAATCTCTACCGGTCGGCGCTTTCGCTGCTCGGCAAAAAAATATGGTCGGCCGAGTCAAAGACGGGCCTTTTGGAGCTCGGCACCAAGCTGCTGACGCTGGCCGGGTATTTCGGCGTGCTGTATATGCTGTTTGACGCGCTGCTGGCCGGGGAAATCACAATCGGCGCGTTCTCGGCGGTGTTTACCTCGATCGGCTTGTTGTTCAGCATCATGGACGAAATGATCTGCAACCACATCGGCGAACTGACCAAAAACATCGGCAGCGTGCGCAACTTTATCAACTATATCGACCTGCCCGAGCGCCGCGGCGAGGATCGCGCGGTCGACGCGGGCGACGGCGTTGTGCTTGAACATGCTTCGTTCAGGTATCCGGGCGCCGGGCAGAACGCGCTCGACGGGGTCACTTTGCGCATCAGCAAGGGCGAGACGGTCGCGATCGTCGGCGAAAACGGCGCCGGAAAGACGACGCTTGTGCGGCTGATCACCGGCATCTATACGCCGACCGAGGGTACTGCGCGAATCGGCGGGGCCGATACATCGGAGATCTCGGCGCAGTCGATCATGGGCGGCATATCGGCCGTATTCCAGAAGTACCAGCGCTACAAGATGACGCTCGGCGAAAATATCGCGATCAGCAGCGAACAGGAGCAGTCCGGCATGCTGGAGGAGGCCTGCGGCAAGGCCAACCTCGACACCGGGGAGCAGGCGTTCCCGCAGAAATTCGATACGATGCTGTCGCGCGAGTTTGACGGCGTCGATTTATCCGGCGGGCAGTGGCAGCGCGTCGCGATCGCACGCGGCTTTTACCGCGCGCACGGTATGATCGTGCTCGATGAGCCGACCGCGGCCATCGATCCGCTCGAGGAGACGCGCATCTACCAGCAGTTCTCGGAGCTCTCGCGCGGCAAGACGGCGGTGGTCGTCACGCACAGGCTCGGCTCGGCAAAGATCGCCGACAGGATCATTGTGATGGATAAGGGCCGCATCGACAGCGAGGGTACGCACGATGAGCTGATGCGCTGCGGCGGGCTGTATGCCGAGATGTTCCGTGCCCAGGCCAAGTGGTATGAGCGGGAAGAGGAAGAGGCAGGCTGATCCATGGTTTTGATTGCCGGGGTATCCTGATTGTAGGGGCCGATGCCCACATCGGCCCGGGGACATGAGATCAATCACGCGGGCCGGTGTGGGCATCGGCCCGGGGACATGAGATCAATCACGCGGGCCGATGTGGGCATCGGCCCCTACTTTGCCCTCTTCTTATTATCCTCGAGGATGCTCAATACCGTCGCATACGCCTCATCGATGAACTTCAGCGCATTTTTGTATCTGTATGACCCTGCCCGCACCTCTTTGCTGATGATGTTGATGGATATCAGTGGCTTTGCAATATTTGATGTTATGATTTGCATGTCAAGCCGGTTCAGCGCTCCGTCCTTTTTATCGGTGGCCGAGGAGCGCGCCGTGCCCGATTTCGTCTTTCCGGTTTTCGGAGCGCCCGGCGATGTCTCAATGATCCTGTAGTCAATGATCTCATCGAAGTCAATGATCTGGCAGAAATCATTTTTCGGCAGGTATTGCAGCACGGCAAGCTTTCTGTGTTTGGAGTCTATCCTTAACTCGATGTTGCCGAATGTGTAAAAGTCGTCGCAGTCGTCCGCTTTCCTGTACCGCAATGGGCTGATGTCGCCGTAAAATTTGATAATTTTGTCTTTCTCGAAACCGGCGCTTTTAAGCTTTGCGTACATGTCGTCGCGCAGCTTTTTCCTTGTCTGATCGTAGTTGATCGCATACAGGGCGTAGGCTGCCCCGCCGACTGCGCATACGGCAACGGGTAGTATCATAGGGCATCTTCCAATACAGATTCGTTGGTATATATTATTGGATATGCGGCAGCATTATTCATGCGCTCTGAGATATGGCTATTTCCCCACGCAAAACTTCGCGAAGATCCGCTGTACGACATCCTCATCGACGGTGCCGCCGGAAACCTCGCCGAGCGCATGCCATGCCGCGCGTATATCGGTCGCGGCAAGGTCGGGGCTCAGCCCCTCCTCCAGTGCGCCCTTTGCGGCAAGCAGCGCTTCGTGTGCGCGCCGCACCGCATCGATGTGCCGCACATTCGACAGTATCGCGTCCCTTGGCGCGGCGGTTCCGGAAAGCATGCTGTCCAGAATTGCGTTTTCAAGCTGTTCGATCCCCTGCCCGGTTTTTGCCGATACGGGTATGGCTTCTATTCCGAGCGCGCTTAACTGTCCTTCTATTTTTGAGGGCAGGTCGGATTTGTTTTTGACAACGATGTGGGGTTTGTTTTTGATGCTGTTATATAGCTCGATATCCTCATCATCAAGCGTGTGCGACGAGTCCAGAATCAGCAGCACGATCTGCGCATTCTCGATGGCCCGCATCGAGCGCTCGATGCCGAGCTGTTCGATCGCATCCGTGCTCTCGCGAATTCCCGCGGTGTCGGTCAGAAGCACCGACACGCCGCGGATGCTGATATCGGCGTGCAGCGCGTCGCGCGTGGTGCCCGGTATATCGGTGACGATCGCCATGTCCTCGCCGAGGAACGCGTTCAATAACGAGGATTTGCCGACATTGGGCCTGCCGATGATGCTTGCGCGTATGCCTTCGCGGTAGACCTTGCCGAACTCCGCGTTCACAAGAAGCCTGCCCGTCTCTTCGAGTATACCGCCGATGGAACGGAGAATGTCCCCGGACACCTGCCCGTCCAAATCATCTTCCGGATAGTCGACCGTCGCTTCGATCGACGCAAGAAAATCGAGCAGCCGTTCCCGTATGCCCGATATGGCGGCTTTGAGCCTGCCCGCCACCTGATTGACCGCCGTCTGCGCCGCCGCTTCGGTGGTCGCGCAGATCAGGTCGGACACGGCCTCGGCCTCCGAAAGATCGAGCCTGCCGTTTAAAAACGCGCGCTTTGAAAACTCGCCGGGTTCGGCGAGCCTGCACCCTGCGGCAAGGCAGGCCTCGAGCACCCTGCGCGAAGCCATATGCCCGCCGTGGCAGTATATTTCTGCCGTATCCTGTCCGGTATAGGTATGCGGCCCTTTCAGGTACACGGCCATCACATCATCGATGATAAGCCCGTCTCTTATGATTTGTCCGTGGTAGAAATAGCGGCTGCGGTACGGCGGCTTTCTTGAAAATAATTTGCCGAGCACCAGATCGGCGCCGCCGCCGGATATCCGTACGGCCGCAATCGCCGATTCGCCGGGCGCCGTCGAAATGGCCGCGATCAAATCATTGTTATAATCAATGCCCATGCCGGTATTATATACCATGCGCGGGCATTGTGAAACAGGGGTCGGCTCTTATGATGATTCCGGTCTATTTGAAATCTTCAGTCAAAGGTGACCCTGAGCCTGTCCCGGTCGACTTCCTCGATCCGCATCGAGGCCGCGCTCCGCATTTTCGTCTTCTCTTTAAAGGATCCCTGTTCGACCACAAACGCCTTCATTCTCGGGTCCAGCCGTAGGACGTCGCCGGGCTTGACATCGAGCTGGAATGTCGATGCGCCGCCCGCATAGCCGTAGCTGCAGGTCATCGTGATGTTGAGCGTCCAGCTGCTATCGCCTTTACGCGCGCCGCTGAATATAAAAACCTGCTCCCGCATTCCTTCGTTCTTTGTGAACATATACGACCCGATGAAAAATGTGTTTTCCATACATAGCCCCCTCTATTGTTTCTATGCTTCTATTATATAGAAAAAAAGCATCAAACAAAACAGTGCGGGCATAAAACCCGCACCGGCCGTTGTGAAAAGTCGCATTTCGGATGCGTACGGACTAACCGCCCCTGATGACGCCCCTGATCGTGTCCAGTATGAAGTTGTTATGGTAATAAAAATTGGCAAACTGGCTGCTGTCGATAAACTGGGAGATCTCCTTGAACGGAAGGAACGCCAGTATCACCGGTATGATGATGAATACGACAAACAGCAGCAGCACGCCCTGCAGAAAGCCGACCAGTGCGCCGCTGACCTGGTCCATGTACCGCAGTGTCGGCAGCTTGAACACATAGTCGCACATGGCTATGACGATGCTCAGCGATACGAACAGTATGAAGAATATGATCAGATAGCTTACGATGTTGACCGACATGTGCGCAATCGTGAGCGACAGATAATCGCCGAGCGTCGATGCGCCGGCTTCGGCAAATGCATAGTTCTGTATGTTTTGAGTCAGCAGTGAGCCGAGCGGATGCGGCAGCGACAGCCTGGACAGCAAGTCGGAGAGCTGCGGGCCGTTCAGCTCATAGATGCTGGTGCGCACATTTTCGACCGTTCCGAGCATTTCGGAGCTTTCGGAATAATAAACAAGCAGCGGTACGATGTTGTTGGTCTTGTCGAGCGCCCTTGCAAGCGCGCCGTTCATTGCCCAAGCGCCCAAAATCGATACAAAGAAATTCGCCATGCCCAGCGCCGAGCGCAGGAACCCCTGGTAATAGCCCGCAACCATGCAGAGCAGCAATATTCCGATGATGGCTATATCCACTATGTTCATTTAAAACATCCTTATCAAGCTATTGCTTTGCGACCGGAACCAGGAAGAACCTGTCGTCGTGCGATCTCAGCACAAAGCCCTTATTCGGTATGACCGCGACCACGCTGCCGACGCCGAACGGCATCTTGTGGAACTTCCTTGCCGAGCCGTCGGTGTCCATCACATAGACACCGTCGGATGAAACCGCATAAATCTTTTTGTCAAACAGCATTGCCCGGAATATATTGCCCGGCATCGACACGCGGTACTGCTCTGTTCCGGCGCCCAGATACCAGAGCGCCGACACCGGAACTTCGCTGTCCTCGGATGTAGCGGGCCCCATCAGAAAGTCTATGCCCTGGTCGCCCCTTATATTATAGTCCTGCAGCGTCCAACCGTAAACAAGCTGTTCGGTCGCCCTCTCATTCGTATATTTCCAGGTCTGTATATGGTTGGTGCTGACGGTATAGATGACATCCTTCATCGGGAAGACCTTGTAGCAGATCTGGTTGTTGATGCTGATCAGGCCCGTCATCGATTTGCCAGGGTGGTGGGTTCTGATCTGCGTGATCGGTATGGTGCCGTGGGAGTCCAGCGACAGCACCCAGAGCTGGCTCATATTGTCGCCGAAAAAGCCTATGTCGAGCACCGACATGAACGGCAGCAGCATATCATGTATCTGTTGGCCTGCCAGATTGTAAACCCGGACCCAGTATTGTCCTTCCTCGATGGTCGCGACAGCCACCATGGATGTCGAAATCGACACCATGAAGATTTCGCCGTTGACTGTGATCGAGGTTATCTCCTTGCCCTGCTCATTGTAGACCTGCAGGGAGCTCGATTCCCAGACACAGATGATATTGCCGCGCCGCGCAGCCTTCATGTTGCTTACGGGCAGCTGCATCGTTAGCTCAATGCCGTCCTCGTAATTGTAGCTGATCAGCGTCTGGTCGCTGACCATGACCATGCCGTCTTCATATGCATAGACCTGGCCCGTTGATACGATCGGGAGCTCCACGACCTTTTTGGAAAGCGCTCGGTTGGGCAGGCTTATGTATATGAAAAGCCAGACATTGAGCGATATGAACGCAAGAGCCGAAAGGCCCACGATGATATTTCTGCGCAATCTGACCTTAGTTGAATACCGCAATGATCCCTCCGCGCTGTCAATATGATTCATTCATTATACAATATTTCAATGTTTCTGAAAACACGAAGCATAAAATTGATCAAATGCGGCATTTGACCCATGATTTAAGCGCCGTGCCGCCGGTGATTGACAGTATAAGCCAAATCACCGATAATAAGGCACATGAATAACTCGAATCACTATTTCAGCGCCGACCCGAAGTCCGAGATCATACTGCATCAGATAAACTATTCGGCGGGCGCACGGGATTTTACATTTACATCGGCAAGCGGCGTGTTTTCCAAATCCGCGGTCGACGACGGTTCCGATGCATTGATCCGCACGATTCTGGCGCACCGGCAGTCAGCCGGCATTCTTTTGGACCTGGGCTGCGGCTATGGCGTCATCGGTATTTCGCTGTCTAGTCTGCTGGGCTGCCGAGCGGTGCTGTGCGACATCAACCCGAGGGCGGTCGAGCTGGCCGGTCAGAACTGCAGGGCCAACGGCGCGGACGCGCGCGCGGTGCTGTCCGACGGATTTTCGGAGATCGAGGGTTGTTTTGACATCATTGCGACAAATCCGCCGATCCGTGCCGGCAAGGATGTTTTCTTCGGCTGGTTCGAACAGGCTCCGGGCTATCTTGTACAAGGCGGGAGCTTCTGGTGCGTGATACGCAAAAAACAGGGCGCGCCCTCGGCCAGGGAAAAGCTCGCCGAAGTATTCGGAAACTGCGAAATCATGAACCGCGACAAGGGTTACTATGTGCTGATGTCCCGGAAAGGATAGTCAGCTGTTTTCCGCGCAATCAAGCGCCAGGACTTCGCCGCCGAGCGCCTGCACGGCCTCAAGGTCGTGGCTGACCAATATCACCGTTGCATTCTTTTGTTGAAAATAGTCCCTGAGCTTTTCTGCGATACGCAGCTTTAAATCGCGGTCCAGGCCGTTGAACGGCTCATCGAGCAGCAGAAGCGGCGCATCATAGCAGAGCGCGCGCGCAAGCGCGCACCGGCGCGCCATGCCGCCGGAAAGTTCCGAGGCCTTCTTATCCTTGTGCGCGGACAGCTCCAGCATCTCCAGTATTTCACCGATGTTCGCCCCGCCGCCGGGCTGTACCACGAATTCGATGTTTTCAAGCAGACTCATCCACGGCAGCAGCCTGTTTTCCTGGAACATGTATGCGATTTTTCCGGGGACGCCCACGACCGACCCGGTATACCCGTCATCCAGCCCCGATATGATATTCAAAAGCGTCGTTTTGCCGCAGCCGGAGGGGCCTGTCACGGTCGTCAGCACGCCGGGTTTGAAATCGATGTTCAGTTTGGACAACACCTGTTTGCCGTTATAGTTCCGGCCGATATCCCTCAGTCTGACCGCTTCCATCAGCTTCTCCCTCCGGAATCGCGAAACAGACTGCGCACCAGCTTTTCAAGGCACATTGAAAGCAGTATGATGACGCCCGTCCACGCAAAGAGCTCCGCCGTGTCCAGATACAGCTTTGTCGTGTACATGCCGTAGCCCATCGATGTCTTCGGGCTCGAAAGCACCTCGGCGGTGATGACCGACTTAAAGGAAAAGCCGACGATGATCAATATGCCCGCGTACAGATCCGGCTTGATGGACGGCAGCGTAATGCCGCGCAATACCTTCATGCGCGGCACATTGTAGATTCGGGCCATCTGCATCAATTGTTTATCGATCGATAAAATACCGTGCAGCGTGTTGGTGTACATGATCGGGAAGCACAATAATACGCATACGAAGATCGGCACATTTCCGGCCCTGAGCCACACGATCGCAAGCAGTATCACCGACATGACCGGCGTTGACTTCATGGCGGCAACGAACGGATCCATCATATGCGCAACGAATTTTGCGCGGCTGGCGCACCAGCCGAGCACGACCCCGAGAACAATGCTTGCCGCAAGCCCTGCGGCTACGCGCCCGAGCGTGGCGGCGATGCTGTGATAGAATTCGTTTTTTGCGCACAGTTTGAAGAGCGCTTCGAGCGTCTGCACCGGCGAAGGCAGCAGCACCGGGCTATTGGCAGCCAGCGCGGCAAGCTGCCACAGCGCAATCCAGAAGAGGAATGCGAACAAGCGGTAGTATTTGCTTTTTGCCGGGTCAGAGAGCATGAATGGCTCCTTTTTACAAATATGCTTCCATGGCAAATACTATCATACTTAAGCGGAATTCACAATGCGGCAGTATGAACCGCTACAGTTCAAAAAATGAATCTTCCAGCGTATTGCAGCAATTTGACAAAAAATTTAAATCGCGTTTCCGTTGTTCATCACAGGGATTGTCCAACAATATACCTTCAATAAATGCCCAGATGTCTTCGATCTTCCTTCTCAGTATGTAGAACGATAACAGGTCATGATCCATGATGAATTCCGGGCGCAGTTTCTGATAGTGCCCGATAAAGATCTCCCAATAATCCCTTTTTGTAAACATGACGAAGTCCGCCTCAGCAGGCGCCAGCTTGAGTCCTTCCCAATCGACAAGAACCAGATGCTCCGCCATAATCAAGTTCCAGCCGTGCGCATCCGTATGGCAGAACACCATTTCGGCTTTCTTTTGCCTTGCCTTTTCCGACAGTGATTTCAACTCGGTACTTTTTAGCAGCAGCTGTTCCAGGCAGGGCTGCAATACCGCTTTGATATCGGCCGGGGACGCCGGGTAGTCTTCGGCAATGAAATGATCCAATGAATCACTGAAAGGTACGGAAAAATCCTCTCTTATTGGTTCGGGTCTGATCGGAACCACGCTGCCGGCACTATGCAGGCCGGCTAAAATATCGGCGGCTTCCAGAAGCTGTTTGTGTGTTAATGTCTTTCCGACGGTTTCGCCCTCTATAAAATCAAACAACAGATAAACATTCTCGCCGTCATCAAAACAATGAGCGCCGCTGCTTGTTTTGACAGGGTTTACGATCCTGCCCCGTAATCCGGTGTTTTCATTCAGCCATATCAGAACAGGCATGTAGGAATCGATGTTTTCGGTCCGCAAAGAAGCCTGAGCCTTTTTTTATCGTAGACTTTCAGGAAGAAGTCCCTGTCGTCGGTATGGATTTTATAGTTCATCGCGGACAAACCGCCTTGGACTTCGGCAAAGTCAGCACATTCAATATCAAATTGCGTTTTGAGTATGTGCCTGATTTTATTCATCAATCCATCAATACCCCGGAACGCTGCCGGCATACCTGCCCTCCGGGTCCTGCGGCACGCCGTTGATCCTGATCTCAAAATGGCAATGGCTGCCGCTCGATGTGCCGGTATTTCCGACCAGCCCAATCAGCTGGCCCTTTTCGACCTTCTCGCCCTTATCGACCAGCAGCTGCGAGCAGTGGCCGTAGCGCGTCTCGACGCCGCCGCTGTGGCTGATTTTTACCAACAGTCCATAACCGGATGAGGATCCGGCAAAATTCACGGTGCCCGCCGCCGATGCATAAATCGGCGTGCCGGTGCCGGCATCCAAATCAACCCCCATGTGGAATCTGGATGCGTCGGCCACCTGGCTGCCGATATCGCGCGGCCCGAAATGGCTGGTGATCGTATAACTGTCCAGCGGGAATGCCATCTCGCCCTCCGCGGCCATCCTGACGATGGCCGGAACAGGCCTTGTGCCCTTTACGATCACGGCCGGTACGGCCTCCTCGTAGATCGTGGCGCTCATGATCTCGTATTCGGCCTCGATGCCGTTGACATAGGTCGTCTTCGCGTTCACATGCCGCCGCCCGGGGATGCCCTGCTGCTGTACATACTTCTCGCTTGCGTACATCGAGTCGTTATATACATAGGCGGGTTCGGCTTCATAGTTTTCATCGCGGTCTATATACTCGATATACATGACATTGACGCAGTTGTTCGGCGCAATGACAAGCAGCTCGTCGCCCGGGTATATTTTATCGGTCGCGGCGACCGACAGATTGGCTTTGCGGAGATCGGCCACCTTGAGCCCGTGCTTTCTGGCGATCGACGACAGCGTTTCTCCGGTTACGACGATGTGCCATTCCTCCTTGTAGTCGGCCGAACCGTAGACCATGATCCTGTACGCCGATTCGGCGTCGGTGATGCTGCCGTACTCGGCCGGCGCGTTGACGACCTCGACATTTTCCAAAAACTTTATTTCAGTGCGCCCCTTGTCCTCTGCAACCGCCTGATAGGGCTCCAGTATCCTTTCGAGCACCGCATCTGCTTCCTGCTGTGTCCTGAGTGCGACCGCAGGGCGCGAATTCACCGTGATCACCCATGCCATGACCTTTGCCTTCAGGGTCTGCCTCAGCAATCCCTCATAAAAATCGGGCGGGCACATGTAGCAGTTCATGATTTTTACGCGGTCAAATTCGAGTGTGGTATCATCATAGATCTGCATGCCGTAGCTTTGCCTGAACTCCTCCCGGATCGAGGAGAGCGCCTGCTGGACGGCCTGCGGGTCGCGCGTGACGCCGAGCGGCCGGCCGTTTACAATGACTTCGTAGCCGTCGGCGTAGGCGGCGTTTTCCGAAAGAAGCGGTACGCATATGGCCGCTGCCGCAAGCAATATAAGCGCCGCCGCGATGATCAACGGCATCTTTAAGCGGTTTGCAGGCTTTTGATGCGCTTCGGGCCGCTGCTCCTGTTTTTGGCCGCGCTCAGGGAGCCGTGCCCCGGCAGCGGGCGCGACGGGACGGTTTTTCATTGCGGCGGATCCGTGATCGGATTCCTTCGTGCTTTTGCTGCTGTAATATTTCATGGCTCTCCGGTCCAATATAGTAAGGCGCGGGCAAGCGGTGGGATATCGAAGAATTCGGATTGCGCGTTGCCATAATATGGACATCTAATATTATGCGAATGTGAATATTGTGTGTCAATATATTTTATACCATATGAATATAGTTCAATGTACGGCCTATTTCCCGAATACATAATAAAATACAAAGCAATTTCTGGAATTCTATAAATATGGGAAAAGGTTCCATCGTTTACTCTGGCAACATGCGAATAATTTCCCACCCGCGATGAAAACTAAATGTGCGATATCTTTTAAAAAATGCAGGAGGGAAACAAATGAAAGCAACGGGAATCGTACGCCGTATCGACGAGCTGGGGAGAGTCGTCATACCAAAGGAAATCAGAAGAACATTGAGGATTCGTGAGGGAGACCCTCTGGAAATATTCACTGACAGGGAAGGCGGGGTGATCTTGAAAAAGTACTCTCCGATCGGCGAAATGGGCGAATTTGCAAGGCAGTTTGCAGACGGCATCAACAAAACATCCGGCCATATCACGCTCATATCCGACCGCGACGCAATCCTTGCCGTTGCGGGCGGCTCCAAGAAGGAGTACATGGATAAGGGCATCAGCCAGGATGTCGAGCGCATCATGAGCGAGAGAAAATCCATACAGCTCAACGGCGAAAAGCTCATTCCCATTCTGTCCGAAGAGGACGACGCCGAAGAGTACTCCTGCCAGACCGTAGTACCCATTATTTCAGAGGGCGAACCGATCGGGGCGGTCATCGTGGTCGACAAGGCCAAGAACACGACGATGGGCGAAATCGAGTTGAAGGTAGCCCAGGTGGCCGCGAGCTTTATCGGAAGACAAATGGAACAGTAAAGAAAACGGCCGGCCTTTTCGCCGCGGATTTCGGCGGAAAGGCCTTTGCCATGCCGGCTGATCAACACCATACATGATAAAAACATACAAATTGCCATCATCTGTTTCAATTTCATTATCTGTCTTATAATGCTATAATAAATGGACTATTTATAACACACATAAGGAGAGGAGGCTTTCCATGCCTGCTAAAAAATATAAGTCCATGACAATGGCACCTCATTTCATACACGGCGGCGATTACAACCCCGACCAATGGCTCAAGTCCAAGGATATCATCTGGAGCGAGGATATGCGCCTAGCAAAGCTTGCGCATATCAATGAGTTTTCCGTCGGCATATTCTCATGGGTGAATCTTGAGCCCGAGGAGGGCGTCTATACATTCGAGTGGCTCGATGAAGTGATGGACATGATCGCCGGCAACGGCATGCATGTGATTCTGGCGATGCCCTCCGGCGCAAAACCGGCCTGGATGAGCCAAAAATACGAGGAGATCCGCAGGGTCGATGAAAACCGGCAGCGCGATCTGCACGGGAAGCGCCACAACCATTGCATGACGTCGCCGATTTACAGGCAGAAAGTGCTCGAGATGAACACAAGGCTTGCCGAGCGCTACAAAGACCACCCGGCGCTGATCGCATGGCACATATCCAACGAGTACGGCGGCCAGTGCCACTGCGAGCTCTGCCAGGCGGAGTTCCGCAAATGGCTGCAGGCGAGGTACGGCAGCCTGGAGAATTTAAACCACGCCTGGTGGACATCGTTCTGGTCGCACCGGTACACCGACTGGTCCCAGGTCGAGTCGCCTTCGCCGCGCGGCGAGAATTCGGTGCACGGGCTCACGGTGGATTTCAAGCGCTTCACAACCGACCGGTTCATCGACTTCTTCAACTGGGAGATTAAACCCATGCGGCTTCTGACGCCGGACATACCGGTTACAACAAACCTGATGGGCATGTACGAGGGCATCGATTACTTCCGGCTCGGCGAGCAGCTCGATTTTATCAGCTGGGACAATTACCCGCAGTGGAGGAACGACGGGGGCGACCTGGAGGTCGCGCGCGGGGCCGCATTCTGCCATGACCTGATGCGCGGCTGCGGCGACCAGAAGCCCTTTATGCTGATGGAGAGCTCGCCGTCGCCCACAAACTGGCAGTCGTCGGCAAGGCTGCGGCGCCCCGGCGTGCACAAACTGCTGTCGCTGCAGGCCGTCGCACACGGCTCGGACAGCGTGCAGTATTTCCAGTACAGAAAATCGCGCGGATCCTATGAGAAGTTCCACGGCGCGGTCATCGACCACGAGGGCAGCGGGAACACGCGCATTTTCCGCGAGATTGCCGACCTCGGGGAGGTGCTTCAAAAGCTTGAGCCGGTGCTCGGCTGCGGCATCGACGCAAAGGCCGCGGTGATATTCGACTGGGAAAACCGCTGGGCGCTTTCCGAAGCCAAGGGCTTTCTGCAGGATAAGACGGGCTACGAGGAAACCGTGCTTGCACACTACGGCGCTCTGCGCGAGATGGGAATCCCGGTCGACATCCTAAGCCAGGACAAGGACTTATCCGGCTACAGGCTGGTTGTCGCGCCGATGTGCTATATGCTGAAAAACGGTTTTGCCGACAAGGTCAGGGCCTATGTCAGGCACGGCGGGCAGTTTGTCGCAACATATATCAGCGGCTATGTCGACGACAGCGATCTGTGCTTTCTGGGCGGATTCCCGGGCCCGCTGCGCGATGTGATGGGCATTTGGAACGAGGAAATCGACGCGCTTTACCCGGGGCAGAAAAATGCGGTGCTGTGGAACAACCGCGCATACGAGGTGCACGATTTCTGCGAGATCATACACACGGAGGGCGCCGAAGCGCTCGGCTTCTACCGCGATGATTTCTATGCCGGTTCCCCGGCGCTGACCGTCAACAGCTTCGGCGACGGCAAGGCATATTACATTGCGGCGCGCACCGAAAACAAGATGCTGCATGATTTTTACACCAGAGTGACGGCATCGTGCGGCATTGAACCTGTGCTGCAGGGTGAGCTTCCGCAGGGCTGCGAGGTCGTTTGCCGCACCGACGGGAAGGACAGGTTTGTCTTCCTGATGAATTTCCTGGGCAATGACGCCAGGGTCGACGTCGGGCAGGGCGGCGTAAGCCTGCTGACCGGCGCGAAGCTTTCGGGCGAGGTTCTGTTAAAGCCGTACGGGGTCGAGGTATATAAGGCATGATCAGCGGGCTGATGTTGGCATCAGCACCTACCATAAATTGCATATTCTGATATAATGAGAGCATCGGTTTCATACGATGCTCTTTTTTGCGGGGGGAGAATGATTATGCAAAGAGAAAAGGGAATCGCCTATTGCGGGCTGGCCTGCTGTGTGTGCAGCGAGAATGCCGATTGCGCGGGATGCCGGGAAGGCGGATGCAATTTTAAAGATATGTGCGGCAATTACAGCTGTTGCACGGAAAAGGGCCTGACGGGCTGCTGGGCGTGCGAGGACTTCCCGTGCGGCGGCAATATGCTCGACAAGCTGCGCATACGCGCTTTTGCGAGGTTTGTACGGGAATACGGGCAGCAGATGCTGCTGGACTGCCTGGAGAGAAATGAACAGGCCGGGGTCCTGTATCACGACGAGGGGCGGCTGACCGGGGATTATGATAAATTTGATACGGAAGAAGAAATCATTTCATATATTTTGACGGGGAACAGGATATGAGGTCAAAAGAAGAATATTATGCCGTTGTAAAAGAAATCAGGGATGTTCTGAACAATCCCGAGAACCTGAAGTGCTCATGCCCCAAGGTCAAGTGCGAATGGCACGGCAAATGTACCGAATGCGTGGCGATGCACCGATATTACAAAGACCACCTTCCGAACTGCTTCCAGCAGTTTGTCAACGATAAGATCAATGCGATTGCCCGGATCGGTGAGCTGGATGTTGTGGAAAAAGAAAAGACGCCGCCTGAGTATTGGGATTATGTCAGGGAGCAGGATGAGAAGGACGAGGCCGGGAGAGAGGGTTAAAGATCAGAAGGCCCTTGCCACCGACGCCACCGCCTGGACCGAGATCGCCTCTCCCCTGCCTTCGGCGTTCATGCCCTCGGTCGTCGTTCCCTTGACGCTGACGCTCTCCGCAGGTATCCCGAGCGCTTCGGCGATTGCCGCGCTCATCCGGGCTGCGACCGGCGCGATCTTCGGCCGCTCGCAAATCACCGTCGTGTCGATGTTTACGATGCCGTACCCCGCCTCTTTGACTTTTTGCCCGACCTCATGAAGCAGCAGCACGCTGCGGACGCCCTTGTATTTCGGATCGGTGTCCGGGAACCATCTGCCGATATCGCCCAGATTGCACGCGCCGAGCAATGCATCCATCACGGCATGCGTCAGCACATCGGCGTCGGAGTGGCCCAAAAGCCCTTTTTCAAAGGGTATTTCAATGCCGCCCAGTATCAGCGGCCTGCCCTCGGTCAGCCTGTGCGTGTCAAAGCCTGTGCCGCAGCGCAGGCGCGTTCCCTGCCGCTGTGCGAGCACCACCTCGAGCTTTGTCATATCCTCCGGCGTTGTCAGCTTAATGTCCTGCCACGGCAGCTCGTAGATATGGCTGTCAAAGCCCGCACGGGCCATGACCGCCGCGTCGTCGGTCGGCGCATAGCCTTCGTTTGCCGCCTTTTCATACGCGGCCAGCAATGCATGAAAATCAAACACCTGCGGCGTGTACACCTCGAACAGACTGTTTCTGTCCGGGCTTGCGGTGATCCGGCCGCTCGCGTCGGCCTGTTTGATGGTGTTGCGCGCCGGAGCCCCGGCGACCGCCGAACCGCGCGCCAGCGCAAAGGCCGCCATATCGTCTATGACCCCGGGCGTGATCATCGGCCGCGCGGCGTCGTGCACGAACACAAGCCCTTCTGCTTTCCGCGACGCCCGAAGCCCGTTTAAAACGGATTGCGTGCGCGTATCCCCGCCCTCGGCAAACGTCAGCGGCTTTGCAAGCCCGAGCTGCCCCGCGGCTTCCCGGAACACCGCCGTCATGCCCCGCGGGCATACCAGTGTGATCTGCCCGATGCTGCGGCTGGCATCGAATGCCTGCAGGCAATAAAAAAGTGCGGGCCTGCCCAGAAGCGGCAGCAGCACCTTCGGCGTTTCGGATTTCATGCGGGTTCCCGAACCGGCGGCCGCGATCAGCGCGGTATTCAACTAGATCTCCTCGTACATCAAGGCGGCATCTTCCTTGCGCGGGGACTCGGCGATCGCAAGCACGCGGACTCTGCGCACATTCTGCCCCAATGTGATTTCGAGCACGTCGCCTTCCCTGACCTCGGCGCCCGGTTTTGCGGTGCGCCCGTTCAATTGCACCGCTCCTGCCGTACAGGCCTCGGCTGCGGTCGTCCTGCGCTTGATCAGGCGCGAGACTTTCAGATACTTATCGATTCGCATGTTTGTTCTTCTCCGATAAATCCGTATAAAAAATAAAATGGCCGGTTTTACGCGGCCATGGAAAGATATTAGTTAAGCGAATCCTTCAACGCTTTTCCTGGCTTGAACGCGGGAGAAACCGAGGCGGGAATCTTGATCTTTTCCTTTGTGATGGGGTTGAACCCTTCGCGGGACGCGCGTTTGCGGGCCTCGAATGTTCCGAATCCGACAAGCTGTACTTTGTCGCCTGCTTTTAATGCCTCAACCACACAATCGTTATAAGCATTGACTGCCTTCTCGGCGTCTTTCTTGGTCAATCCTGCCTTTTCAGCGACTAATGCAATGAAGTCTGCCTTATTCATTTGCTTTCCTCCTTAAAGTTATAGGTTTATGAATATCGATATTTTACACGCTTTTGCCATAATATGCAAGATATATCAGTCTACATTTCATTTACTGTTTACGTTCCTTGGCCTTTTGCCACAGATTTTCCATCTCATCGAGCGTCATTTCCGACAAATTCCGCCCCATTTCCGCCGCTTTGCGCTCCATGAATGCAAACCTTGCGACAAATTTCGATGTGGTTTCATTCAGCACCGTTTCGCTGTCCCTGCCCAGCAGGCGCAGCGCGTTGATGGCTGCGAACATTACGTCGCCGAGCTCCGAGGCCGCTGTTTCCAAACCGTTTTCGTAATCGCTCAGCACCTCGCCGATCTCCTCTTTGAGTTTTTCGATCGCCCCGCCCGCATCCGGCCAGTCAAAGCAGACCTTGGCCGCGCGGGACTGCACCTTGTCGGCGCGCATGACGGCCGATAAATGCTTCGGCACGCGCGCCATGATTTCCGAATCGCTCTCGCCGCTTTTTTCCTTCTTGATCTCGTCCCATTTTTTTGTGACGTCCTCGGCCGTTTCGCACTGCTCGTCCCCGAATACATGCGGGTGGCGCAGCACGAGCTTGCGGCACAGGTTGTCGATGACGTCGGCCATCGAGAATACGCCGCGCTCCTCCTCGATGCACGAATGGAACACGACCTGCAGCAGCACGTCGCCGAGCTCGTCCATCATCTCATCCGTATTGCCCGCGTCGATCGCATCCAGCAGCTCCGCGGACTCCTCGAGCAGCGAGCGCTTCAGGGATTCGTGCGTCTGCTTCCTGTCCCACGGGCAGCCCTCCGGGGAGCGCAGCAGCCTGAATATATCGAGCATGTCCCGGTAATCGTAGCTCTCGCCGGGCTCTTTGGGCATTACGAGCAGGTGCGTCTCATGTGAATAGCCGTGCTGCCTGTCAAGCTCGTAGAGGCGAATTTTGTCGGCTGTTTCGCCGTTTATCAGTATGGCCGCATGTCCGTCGGAGTATTCCTGCAAAAGCGTCAGCTTAACCTGCGACGCCTGCAGCGGATCATCGAGCGACAGTACCAGAAGCGGCAGGCGCGGGGAATAATTCGCGCCGGTCAGCATGCTTGCCGGTATCGCCGCAACACCCGCGGGAGCGCTGCCGGCCGCGGCCAAAGCATGGGTCTGTATGGATACGCCGGGAATGATCTTTACCGCCGCCGCCTGCATCAGACGCTCGACCGTGCCGTCGCCGTCCGCGCCGGAGCCGGGCACCGCGTAGATGATGTCGCTGCCGGCCGCCTGTTCCAGAATGTATTCGGCGGCCTTTTGCTCGAGCTCGTCAAAGTCTTCCGCCTGCTCGTAGATGGGGTCGAGCGTCGTATACTTGATTCCATGCTCCTCAAGATACCCTGCGGCCGGGCATCTGAATGTCCTGAGTATAATTTTTTTACCGCCCGACAGCGCTTCCGCGGCGGCTGCGGTAAGGTATGAGGGGTCCCCCGGCCCGAGGCCGACGATGGTTACAGGCATTTTTTTCCTTCCTTTTTTGACAGCGCGTCGTAGAACCTGGCAAACGCCCTGCCGCCCGGCAGGCCGGCCACTTCGCGCCGCGTCATGATTTGAAAGATCGGTATGCAGGCCGCAAACACGAGTATTCCCAAGAGCACCGCGATGAGCGTTGCGGGCTTTGAGCCAATATGGTTAACAAGCAGATGATAGCTGCCCCAGGCGCACGCGCCCATCAATGCCGAACCGAGCAAAGTTCGCATAATGTTGTTCATAAAATCGAATTTGACCTTTGCAATGCGCCTGACCATGACGATATCAATGATTGCCGCTACAAAATAGCACAGGAATGTTGCGATCGGCGCGCCGTAGATGTTGATTTCAGGTCTGCTGACCAGAATCAGATTTGCTATGATTTTAACCAGTGCGCCTATGCCAAGCGCCGTAACCGGCACATAGACTCTGCCAAGGCCCTGCAGCGCGCCGTTTAAGGTTTGTAAGATTGATAGGAAGATGACGCCCCCCGCGAGTATTACAAGAAGCTCTCCGCTCAGTACAATGGCTTCCTGTGTGAATCTGTAGCCGTACATCAGATCCATGATCGGGGAAGCCAGTACCCCGAGCCCTACCGCTGAGGGAATCCCGACCAGTACCGCCATCTTAAAGCCCATTTCAATGTTGCGCCGCACGCCTGCCATGTCGCCCTTTGCGGCATTGCTGGACACGGCCGGAACCATCGATATGCAAAAGCCCAGTGAAAGCGTACCCGGTACGTTTATCAGATTGTTCACGCGCCGTGCGAACATACCGAGGAGTGTCGTTGCTGTTTCATTATTATATCCGGCGCTCTCCAGGAGCCGAATGATCAGGACTGAATCCGTAAGCGATACGATCGGCATGATGGAAGCACCGAGCAGGATTGGCAATGACAGCGAGGCAAGCTCCCGGGCAATACTGCGCGAATTTTCATGGGATGGTCTTAGGGAAACAGGTTTTTCGCACCTTACAAGATAGATAAACAAGATGGATACCATTGCTGCAAGTTCAGAAATCATGATACCAAAGAATGCTCCGGCCGCGCCGTATTCTGGGCCGCGTGATACCCAGCGGTATGCAAAATAAATGCCCAGACCAACTTTGATGACCTGCTCAATCACCTGTGTTACTGCGGTTGGCTTCATGTTTCCGAGGCCCTGGAAATAGCCCCGGATAGCCGACAGCACGCATACGAAGAACAATGCCGGTGCAATATAGGCAAGCGGTATTTGTGCGAGCTGCTGCGAAAGCAGATAGGTTGCAATCGGATTTCTAAAAAAGAATACGAATACTGTTGCTATCAATCCGAACAAGGACATGGTGTACAGTGCGACCCGAAAAACTTTGTTGGCTGAAGCCGTGTCGCCGCGTGTGATGCGCTCGGACACCATTTTTGAGATTGCAGGCGGCAGCCCCGCGGTTGAAATGGTGAGCAGAATGGTGTATACCGGAAAGGCCGCCTGATAGACCCCGTTTCCGAAATCCCCGATGATATTGGCAAGCGGTATCGTATATAGTACGCCGATCAGTTTGACCAGCATTCCCGACAGCGCAAGTATCGCCGCTCCCTTGATGAAGCTTTGGCTCTTTGTTTGACTCATGTTCATTATTATACCAACTTGCCCTTCCGCTAACAACAGGATTAACAATATATGCTATGGTCCGCAGCCGCATGATCCATGATATTATATGCATACCGCAGCATTCATAGCATCGGGCTTATATGCGGGGCAAAGAGCGGCGGCATAAAATCTACACAAAACTGCATAAAATTAGTAACAAGTGTACAGGCATCAAAACATAAAAAAATAAATGAATGTTTTGTGAAGGATGGGAGGCTCCCTTCTAATAGCCGGTTCCGATGTGTTATAATTACAAATATAGAATCAGCAGAGGTGTATCCCATGCCCAGAAGGGTCAATGACAATGATTTGAGGCGAAGCCGTTCACGCGGCGAAGAAAATGCAAGGCGCTCCGCGCAGGGGCTTGACAGGCATGCCTCCACCGATGCAAGGCGGAGCTTCGAAGCTAAGCCCGACCGGGTCAAGTCGCTTGATCCGCAGCAATCGCGCCAGGCCAGGCACTCTTCTGCAAAAAAACCGAGAAGGGGCAGCATCCTAAAGGGCCTTGCCAAGGCGCTTGAACGCCGCAAAATGGACAAGGCGGCCAAAATCTATCTGATCAGGATGGGCGCGATGATTGTTGTCGGCATCGGCGTTACGACCGGCATATTCTTCGGCGTGCAGTCCATCATCTCGAAGCAGGGCGGGTTTCTGGATGTGCAGAACTGGAACGTCCCCGAAGCCGTCAGCACGCAGAATCCGCGCGCGCTCAATGAGCGCCCGCAGCCGCTCGATGAGCCCTCGGTCACGCCGAACCCGCAGGGTGTGCGCGATATCAGCTTCGGCGCCAAGGACATCGTGTTCGCCGAGCCGAAGATCAACCGGCCCGGTATATTTGATACCGAATTGCTTTTCTCGGCAGGCTCAGGCTCGATCGAGCGCGCGCTGACAAAGCTGTATTTATACAACCTCGACACGATGGAGGAAGTGTGCCTCGGCGAAAGCAAGATGTACATGGGCGAATACTACGAGACGCACGCGAACCATTCGTGGCTTGTTTGGCTCGAAACCGACCACGGCACCAACAACAAAATCTGGGTGCGCAACCGCGGCACCGGCAAGGATTCGATGCTCAAAAACTGTAAAAACGGGCAGCCGAAGCTGCAGCTATACGGCGATACGCTGATCTGGATGGAGCAGACATCGAGCACCGAGGATAAGCTGTACATGGTGGATCTGCAGAGCCAGGAAAACCTGACGCTCGACACATTCACCGACAAGGCGACCTATGCGGTGTCGGCCCCGTGCATCTACGGCAACGAAATCGTGTGGGCGGGCCCGGACACGAACCAGAGCGACGCGGAAAAGCTGACCGAGGAGCATTCGGGGATCTATTACAGGAGCATCATACCCGATGAGAACGGCTCGCTGCCCGACGCGCAGATCTATTTCCCCGGCACCTATGTGCACGAGCCCCGTTACAACGGCCGGGTGTTCGTGTGGCTCGACGGCAACAAATCGATGAACGCGACGCTGTACATGGGCCGCCCCGGCGAGGAGCCGGTCGTCGTTGCCAAGGGCGTAACGACCTATTCGATCGGGGACGACGTGGTGGTATACGGCAAGAACCAGGCCGTTTGGGTCTATATCATATCGACCGGCGAGCTGTGCAGACTGACATCGCCGGGTGAAACGGGCATGCTGCCCGAGGTTTCCCGCCGTACGGTCGTATGGTACAATCTGTCCGCAGATTCGGAAAAGGATGTCCTGCGGTACAAGATACTGACGGATCAGGACTTGTATCCGGGCGAAAGCAACTGATTTATGGCAAAGGATTCATCATCGTTTTTTTGTACGCAGTGCGGCAATGAGAGCCGCAAATGGGTCGGCAAATGCCCGGCCTGCGGCGCATGGAATTCGATGGTGGAAAGCCCCGGCGAATCCTCGCCGCTCTCCGGCAGCATGCCGCGGGAGCCCGCCAGGCTCATGCGCATGGGCGAGATATCCGACGACAGCGAAAAAAGGATCTCCACCGGCATCCATGAATTCGACCGGGTGCTGGGCGGCGGCCTTGTGCAGGGCTCGCTGGTGCTGGTCGGCGGCGACCCGGGCATCGGTAAATCGACGCTGCTGATGCAGGCGGCGGGCAATCTGTCCAAAAGCCTGCAGGTGCTCTATGTGTCGGGCGAGGAATCGGCCTCCCAGGTGGCGATGCGGGCGCGGCGCATAGGCGCGGGCGACGGTAACACGATGGTGCTGTGCCATACCGATGTCAGCCAGATACTGGACAAGGCATCCGAAGTTAAGCCGGATATCATCATCATAGACTCCATACAGACCATATTCAGCGGCAGTCTCCAGAGTGCGCCGGGCAGCGTGGCGCAGATACGCGAGTGCGCCGCGGCATTCATGAGGTATGCCAAATCCACGGGCGCGGGCATACTGCTTGTAGGGCATGTGACCAAGTCCGGCGCGATCGCCGGGCCGATGGTGCTTGAGCACATGGTCGACACCGTGCTGTATTTCGAGGGCAACCTCGGTATGGGGCACAGGGTGCTCCGGGCCGTCAAGAACCGGTTCGGGTCGACCAACGAGATCGGCATCTTCACAATGGGCCAGCAGGGTATGAAGGAAGTCGCCAATCCGAGCGAGATGCTGCTCGAACAGCGCCCGCGCGATGCTTCGGGCTCGTGCGTGACCGCGACGATGGAGGGCTCGCGCCCGATCCTTGCCGAGGTGCAGGCGCTGGTGTGCCGCACAACATTCGGCAACGCGAGGAGGCAGGCCTCGGGCATCGACTTCGGCCGCGTGGTGCTGCTGCTTGCGGTGCTTGAAAAGAGGGCCGGCATCACATTCTATGACCAGGATGTCTATGTCAATGCCGCCGGGGGCTTAAGGCTTGCCGAGCCGGCGGTCGACCTGGCGCTTGCGATGGCGGCGGCCTCGGGCGCGAAAAACATCGCGATTCCGGCGGACATCGCCGTCTTCGGCGAAGTCGGTCTTGCGGGCGAGGTCCGGAGCGTTTCCGAAATTGAGCGCAGGCTGGCCGAAGTCAGGAGGGCCGGTTTTTCCGGCGTGATCATGCCGCACATGAAGCTTTCAAAGGCTGAAATACCGGAGGGCCTTGAAATAATGCAGGTTAAAACAATCGCACAGGCCATCGATAAGTTGTTTTAGAAAGGAATTGAGGTTTGGACAAAAGATTAATCAGAGCCGTCAGAATCATCATGACCGTTATGGGGCTCGGCATAGGCATCGGTGTTTATCTGCTCGGCATATCCATTATCAGTGAATTGGGATTTTCAATCATTGAGGGCTGGGCCTGGATACGCCTTGTTGCGGCCGTATTTTCGGCGGCGTTGTTTGCAATCATATTCTATCTGTTATCGCCGAAGGCTGCCGCGCTGATACTCAAACTCGAGCAGCGCCTCAGAAGCCTGCCCGCCAAGGAAATCGCGTTCGGTGCCATGGGTCTTATCATCGGGCTGTTCATCGCCTATCTCCTGAGCAGGCTGATTGAGATGATACCGGTCAAATGGGTCTCGATCCCGATCTCGGTGCTTTTATACATCGCGCTCGGCTACACCGGGGTATCGGTCGCAATCAACAAGCGCGAGGATTTCAGCTGGCCCAGCATCTTCCGCAGGGACGGCCACGGCGGGGACGGCGCCAAGATTTCGGCAAAGCTGCTGGATACCAGCGTCATCATCGACGGGCGCATATTCGATATCGCAAACACCGGCTTTCTCGAAGGGCACCTGTACATTCCGTCGTTTGTGCTGACGGAGCTGCGGTACATCGCAGATTCGGGAGACGAGTTAAAGCGCAACCGCGGCAGGCGCGGGCTCGACATCCTGAAGAAGATGCAGGAGGAGCTTTCGCTGCCGGTCGAAGTGCTCGACCGCGACTTTGACGACCTGCAGGATGTCGACGCAAAGCTCTTAAAGCTAGCCGCCGAGATGAAGGCTTCGGTGGTGACCAACGACTACAATCTGAACAAGGTTGCCGGCGTGCAGGGCGTGCATGTGCTCAATATCAATGAGCTGGCAAACGCCGTCAAGCCGGTCGCGCTGCCGGGCGAGGTCATGCATGTCAAGATCGTCAAAGAGGGCAAGGAGCAGCAGCAGGGCGTCGGCTTTTTGGCCGACGGCACGATGATCGTCGTACAGGATGCCAGCAATCTGATCGGCCATACGCTGGAGGTCGAGGTCACGACCGCCCTGCAGACCGCAGCCGGGCGCATGATATTCGCAAGGGTCAGGGAATAGGTTCACCTTTGCGGTAGAAATTCCTGCGAACGGCCCTCTCCCTAACCCTCTCCCGAATCGGGGCAGGGCATCATTGTGATAACGCAGCGGATGCGGCGTATTTTTATCCATCCCCGGTACTGTCCAAACAGCATGCGGCTTTTCCCGGTCTGACTAAATAATGGCTTAGCGGGGAAATATAAGGCGTGCTTATGTTTAGGAAAGTTTTCATTTTTACAGCGCTCTTTTTATGCGTGCTGTTCCCCGCCGCCAAAGGCGGAAACAGGGTCGAATTCGGCTGCGAAAACCTGGAAAATGCCATTCGTGAAAGGACGGGCGGCGGCAGCGTCACGATACCTGATATGCTGGCCCTGACCGTCGCGGTGGATCTGGCCGGGCTCGGCATCACCGGCCTTTCGGGGCTCGAGTATCTGGTAAACGCAGAGAGCCTCGATCTGTCGGACAATGCCGTAACCGACATGACGCCGCTTACGGAGCTTAAGTCCCTGCGCAGACTTGATCTGTCAGGCAACCGGCTGAGCACGCTGCCCGCCGACATCGATCTGATGGCGTCGCTCGAGGAGCTTGATATCAGCGACAATCCTCTTGAGTATGTACCGCGGCAGATCGCCGATATACCGCGGCTCAAAAAGCTCGTCCTCGAAAACTGCGGGCTGCGCGATATACCCGAATTGCAGCCGCTTGCCGACACGTTGGTATGGCTGTCGCTTTCGGGCAACGATTTGCTCGATTATTCGACGCTTCTGAACCTGTCAGGTCTTGAACTGCTTGGACTTGAGCGGTGCAATCTGTCCGTACTGCCGGATCTGTCCCTGCTTTGCAATCTGCATTACCTGTATCTGAACGATAATTCTTTAAAGAGCCTCCCCGCCTATCTGTCCGAACTGCCGCTCATAAGGCTTGAGGCAAGGCACAATCATATCGCAAAGCTGCCCGACTCGTTCGCGGGGCTTTCGGGGCTTAAGCAGCTGGTGCTCGGCGGCAATGCGTTTTCCGAGCTGCCGGGCGTCCTGCTGGCCATGCCCGGCCTCGAGGTTCTGATGCTCGACGCCAATATGCTCGCCGCCCTGCCGCCCGAGATTGCGGTGATGACCGGCCTGCGAAGGGTCTCCTTTACCGCCAACGACATGGATTCGCTGGACGGCCTTGCCAATTTCAGGCTCGCCCCGCCCGGCCAGATATCCTTTGCGCTGAACCGGCTCGATTTTTCCGAAATGAGCGCCGCGTCGATTTTCACGCTTGCGGGACTCGGCACGGGTACACAGGCGCAGAAAAACGGCTCCGTCCGGCTTGAGATCATCAAGGCCGATTCGCAGGCGATCGACTTTAAGCTGATATTTGCTGCAGAGCCTGACCGGGAGCTTAAGTTCGGCGAGCTTGTCCCGGTCGAAATCAGGCTGTATGACATGGCGTCCGGGCTGCCGGAACTCATGCAGCGGTATGAGCCGACGCAGGATCTTGTGTTTTCGTATGCGGGGCATCTGCAGGAGAACAGGAGCTATAAGCTGCGCGCGCTGCTTGCGATGAAATACAGCGACGATCCTGACAGGCTCATTCTGTACCACGACGATGTCGTGATATACGAGCTGGCCCCGGCGCCGACGAAATATACGTATCCGGATGGGCCTCCGATCGGTTGAAATTTGAAATTGCAACGCCGAATCGCATGTGTTATAATTCCTAATACAACTTCAAAGGCAGATGGAAGAGTATCGAAGTGGTCATAACGAGCCGCACTCGAAATGCGGTGTACCGCAAGGTACCGTGGGTTCGAATCCCACCTCTTCCGCCAAAATAAGAACGTCAGTATTGATACAATACCGGCGTTTTTATTTTGCACACGGCAGCCGTCAGAATGTTCCGGCAGCAAGGCATTTATGTAATTGTATTGTTTTTTAACGTTTACAGAGTGCAAAGAAAAACCCCCGCTAACGGGGTATACGGGAGTATTGCGCCTGACACCCGGCAAACGGAAACATAGGCGTGTGCATTCGGCAAACGGGAGTTAGGGATTTCAAGTTTATTGAAGAATCAGTTATCCGAACAGCGCATAGATCAGATTCGGGAATATCTGATGCACGAGCACCATCAGCAGAAGCAAGACCAAAGCCCACCGGTGCCAGACAAGGAACGGCTTTTTCCTGGTAAAATAGAACGTCGCTCCAAGCGCCGCCATAATGACGATGGCGAAAAACTCCAGCGTTCCCGTATGCAGGCGGAACCCGCCGAACACAAGGTAGCCGTGCAGCATCGCCAAGAGCGCAATCGCGATGCCCAGAGGCTTATGAATCGTGCGCAGGAACTTATTGAGCTTTGGATACCATGTGCCTTTGATTTTCTTTACGCGCGTGCTGAATTGTCGCAACAGAAACGGAAGCACCATAATGCCGATCAGCCCGATATTCAGCCAGCCGATGAAACGAATCCAATTCATGTGTTACCTCTTTTTACCAGCGAGTATTCAGCTGGGGAATGCCATGGATGCTATGCCTTTTTTACGTATACAACATTTCAGTCGACGAGCTCGCCCACCACGCTCACGCCCTTGAGCTTGGATAAGCCGTGCGGGGATTTGTTCTTGATGATATCCGTTAAGTCCTGACCAGCCGTATAGCCGATATGCTTGCCGTCCTTCCATTGGGGAAGGTTGGTCACATCGTAGATTATGCCGTCCACGGCGATATACGCGGGGTTGCCGTTCTGGCCGTCGTACTGCTTAAGCTCTTCGAGAGAGAGCCGGAGGAGCGCTGCGGTCGGTTCAGAGGTGTCCGCTGTGACCGTCTGCGCCGCGGTGGGGGCTTCGGTTGCTGCGGGTGCGCAGCCAATGACAAAGAGCAGAACGAATACCGTGAGAGCGGCAGTAAACAATACGAGTTTCTTCATAACAGAATCCATTCCGCCGCCGACTGTCAGCGGCACAAATAGTAACGAAAAATGGAAGCGAATGTATGGTCGACATCCGCATGGATCAAATCAATCCCGGATTCGGTGCAGACCAGAAAACCGGGTAAAATACAGCAGTATCTTATTGGGGCGGAAAGGCCGGGAACTGACATTTCTAGTTTAATATCATTTTAGCAAAAGCCGGTTGGCAATGTCAAGCGCGGCCGATGGCGGCCGTGCATGTACCCTTGATGGGTCGGACGGGTTTTGCTATTCCGGAATCCGATCAGAGAATATTTCGAGCCGGGTATGGACAAGGCTCCGGTCCTGTCGTCTGCCGGTCCGTTTATCGGTAATGTCCAGCATCTTCCGTGCCCGGCAAAGTTGATCTACTCTTTGGATATCAAATCAGCAAATATTTCAGCAATTTTCGGATCAAACTGCGTTCCCGCATTTTCCCTGATAATTTGAATGGCTACCGCGGGCTCCATTGCCTTTCTGTACGGTCTGTCATTTGTCATCGCATCATAAGCATCTACAACCGCAATAATCCGCGAAAGAAGAGGAATGTTTTCGCCGCATAAGCCCTTGGGATAACCGCTGCCGTTCCACCATTCCTGATGACATAGAATCCCTTCCGCAATAGGCATAAGTTCCGGAGAACTCATGGCTATCCGGTATCCGATTTCGGGATGTCTTTTCATCTCAAGCCATTCCGACTCGCTGAGTTTACCGGGTTTAGTCAGAATGGAATCCCTGACTCCCACTTTTCCGATATCATGCAGAGTCGCAAGCAGTTCGAGCTTGTCCAGCTCTGCTTGTGATAAATTCAATGCCATACCTATCGCCTTGGATAGTGCGACCAGTCTTTCGGCATGTTCTTCCGTTTCATGGCTTTTTTCAAACATTGCAGCCTTTATTGAAGAAACAATAGCACTGTGTGCACTGTTATCCTCAAGCAGCTTGCGTTGGTACATATGTTCTTCCGCAGTTTTTAACGTGTCCTCGATTTCCTCTTCAATCTTATCTTTTGTTGCATAACCCAGTGATACGCTGTGCTGATAAATCTCGTTATCGTTTCTAGAATCAAACTCTTTCAGTGCGGCTTGAATTTTCCGCAATACTTCAAATGCTGTGGCGCTGTCGGTTTTGGGCATGATTATTCCGAACGCATCTCCTCCGGTTCTGGCCAATATATCGCCCTGCCGGCAGCAGCCTTCTATGATCTTCGCAGATTCTATTATGAGTCTGTCTCCTTGCGCGTGACCAAAAGCATCGTTTATTAACTTCATGCCATTGATATCTCCGATTATTACAGACAGAGGCAATTGGCCTTCTGAATCCAAACGGTTCAGTTCAGTATCGTAGTATCCTCGATTGTATAAGCCGGTAAGATAATCACGCCTGCTTTGACATATCAGCTCTTCCTCCGCTTGCTTTTTTGAAGTAATGTCAATTGAAAACCCCAGAAACCGGTTCTCTGATATCTTTACCGCATCGACCGTCCACCATCGAATCGAGCCGTTTTTATGTATATATTTAAATTCACTGCTGATGCTGCCCGTATCAAGCATTGAAGCGAAACAGCGCATCGCCTCGTTCATAGACTCTTCGGCAGTAATATCTCTTATCGTCATTTTAAGCAGCTGTTCCCGACTATATCCTGTGATCATTGAGGCGGCGCTGTTTGCCTCTATAAAGTGCCCTTTTTCATCGACAACAAAAACTGCATAAGGTGCATTTTCGATGTAACTGCTGTATTTCTTTTCGCTTTCTTTTAAGGCCTGCTCTGCGCGTATTCGGGTTGTATCATCTGAGAAGGTACATGCAAATTGCATTGGAGCCGGCTGATAAGCCATAACACGGAAGTATTTGCCGGTTGCGGCCGCATAATTTTTAAAACTGACCGATTCGCCGGTCAGCGCAACCTTTCCGTAGGTTTCAATCCAGTATGCTTCCGTATTCGGAAAGATTTCAAGTACAGTCTTTCCCAGAATTTCTTCCGCTTTCAGCCCGGTCATCTTTTCAAAAGCCGGGTTTACGGCAAGAAACCTATAATCAATTGGGGTTCCTTGGTCGTCACAAATAATTTCGTGCAGCGCAAATGCATCAACCATTTCATTAAACAGAAGCTGATATTCTTGATTGGCTTTTCGCTCGGCGGTGATATCCTGAAAAGTAGTATATACCCTGGAAGGGGCAGACTCTCCGTTTTCAAATAATGGGATGGCATTTACGGAAATCCAAACATGATCGTTGAGCATAGGTTGATAGACACCAAATATAGTCGGCCCATATGGCTTGCCTGTCCGTAAAGCAATCATGGAAGGATGATCTGATCCCGACAATTCCGAACCGTCTTCGCGAATGGTTCTCCATCCCGGATCAAGAGACGAGAGTCCCATCATTTGGTCCAGCGTTAATCCCAATATTTTTTCAGCCGCGGGGTTTGCCGATAGTATCCTTCCATCAGCCGCCTGATAAACAACACCGTGAGCCATTGTCTCATATAGTAGGCGGTACTCCCTTTCTCTTAACTGCAGGTCTGTCTCCGCCTTCTTCCGGCCGGTTATGTCTTTAAGAATACAGAATATTTGTTTAAAATCCCCATTAGGCTCATAAAAGATATTGCCGTCAACTGCAATAAACAGAGATTTCCCGCTCTGATGCAGCATTTCAAACTCGCCGTGAATTTGCCTTGTTTCTTCTAGATGCGAAAATTTCACTTGAAATTCTTCCTGATACGCCGGGTGAAGAAAATCTCCAAACCACTTTCCTATCACTTCGTCTCTTGAAAACCCGAAAGTATCAAGCCACTGTTGATTAACATCGATGATATTCCCGTCAATGTCCAGAGATTGATATACAAGCGGGGCCTTATCAAACAACAGCCGAAAACGTTCTTCTGACTGCTTAAGTTGGTTCCGCACTCGTGAAAGCGCCTGCCGTTGGGTTAGCAGCAGATAAAGCAGAACAGATACGACCGTCAAAACCAATAATGGGGCGGCATTGTTCATTAACGCAATCAATATTGGTTGCATATGATATCACCATTGTTTTGGATCGGCCTGGTTTCTTTGCCCAATTATTTTCTCCTTTTCAACACCAGATGAATCCGACGTCCGCCCTATAGGCTATTATTGTCGCTTCAACACATAGATTCTTTTGAAGTCAACTGTACTTCCGAGAACCCTCATACTATCTGAATATTCGACCCATTATTATGTTTATTATACAACAATATTAAAATATCGTTATTGTATTTTTAACTTATATGATCTCATCATTCAACATATATATAATATACCCCATTGAAAAAGAATATGAGCTTTCGTCAAGAGAGTCCGACGTGTTCGGACTGGTAATCAACGGACGCTCAAATTCGGAGATTGCCTCTGATCTGTATATTGCGGAAAGCACGGTGAAGTTTCATGTGAAGAATATATTCCGAAAGACTTCCTGCACCAACAGAACGGAGCTTATGAAGAAATTTAATATCAATATATGATTTTGGGCATGAGCGCATTTCATGTTATCTTGCGCCGGTATGATGGTAAAAGAAGTCGATTAATTTTATGGTTGGCTTCTTTTCATTTATAGAGTATAATATGGACAATATTCTGCATATTTGTTCGATAAAAACACGGATTATCACGTATATGTTCGAGTAGAAGTAATGATTACCCAATAGAGGGAGGATAAGAAATGAACAAATTCGACGAAGCCATGAAGCTGCTGGATGAAAAAGTGGGCAACAAGGACGGCCTGATTTCCCTGTCCACCATCGCGCTGGAACCGGGAGCCGATGGCAGATGCCGCCCCGCCGCCCGCATTGTGGATGCCTATTACGAGGACGGCGCGTTCTACACGGTAACCTATGCGACCTCGGGCAAGATGCTGCAGATCGCTCAAAACCCGGAAGTCGCTGTCTGCGTCATTGTCGAAAACTTTACGGCCGACGGCATCGGCGAAAACCTTGGCTGGGTGTGCGATGAGAAAAACGCGGAGATGATGGAAAAGCTGCGCAAAATTTTCGCCGCGTGGTATTACGAGGCCAATAACGACGATGACACCAACACATGCCTGCTGCGCGTCCGCCTGACCAAGGGCCTGTGGTATGACGCTCACAAAGGGACCAGAAATGAGATAGATTTTATCAACAGGACGGCAAATTAAGCGCCCCCTGTTCAATGCGGTTTTCGTAATGATCATCAGGCTGCCGCCGTCGGGATAAACGGGCAGCCTGATTCGTTTATAAGCCGCAATCGGAGTTGCTGCGCAGCATACAATAATTTATGATGATCTGGGCAATACTTCAAACAAGGGGCTTTTATTCCACCATGGATCTGCTGAACCATATCAATATCGTTACGGTGCTGTTTGTCTGCATCTTCACCATTCCCATACTGGCGGGGGTCCTGTGGCCGCTTACCGGCGACAGGATCCGCCGCTCGCTGGATTCTCTGCGCATCAACCTGGTTTTTCTGGCGTCCGTCATTCTATCGATATACCTGACCAGGCTCATACTGTCCGGGTACAAGGATTTCGTACTGACCAATCTATACACAGCCTTTCCGACGCTGCAGAATGTCTTTCAGGGCAATGATATTTTGTTATACGCATTATCGATACTGATACTGTTCCTCATTTTTGACGGCATTCTTCTGCTGATGACATTGCCCTTCGAGAGGCATGTCTTTGACAGGCTTGCCGGCAGGCTGTCCCTGAAGCTGAAGGCCATGAACGCATTTTGGAGGTGCCTCATAAGCGGCGCATGGCGGCTGCCCAAATCGATGCTGCTGGTTCTGGTTTTCTGCATATTTCTGAATTTCTACACAGGATTTTTCAACAGCAACCTTATTACAGAACAAGCCGACGACTCGGCCCCGTACCAGTGGGTTCAGGAAAGCGTGATACAGCCGCTGCTGAACAACAGCGTGGTCAAGGACATACGGGTCCTACTCGACGATTCGTTCAAAGCTGCGGAAAACGGGCTGTACAATACCACCGGCAAATACCTTGCCAAGTACTTCAACGGCGTGCCGCTCCGGGATGCGGTGCAGTCCGATGCGGATATCGATAAAAAAAGCATGGAGATCGTCGGCTCCGAAACCGACGCAAGCAGAAAGGCGTATCTGCTCTACCTGTGGATATGCAGCCACATCACCTATGACAACGGCAAGGCCGAAATCATCGCGAACAAGTCTTATGATGTCGATTCCGGCGCAATCGTGGCTTATAACAGCGGAACCGGCATCTGCCTTGATTTTGCCTGCCTTTATGTCGCCATGTGCCGGGCGGTCGGCCTGAACGTGCGGTTTATCACCGGGCTGGGCTTCTCCGGCACCGAATGGGGGGATCATGCATGGAACCAGGTATATGACCCGGCGCAGGAGAGATGGATCGATGTGGATACGACATTCGGCAGTACCGGCATCGATTATTTTGACAGGAAGCGCTTCTACCTGGATCACCGCGACGGCGTCGTACAGGGGGAATGGTAGCGGCATAATGACGGATACTTTTTAATAATATTGCCGATCCATGATTTCTTTGTTGACTTGGAGCCGGCTCTAAAGTGTATAATGTTAAAAGGAACGAGAGCGCCTGTCGGGCTGTTAGGGCATGCACAGCGGAACGTATCGTTCCTTTTATATGGAGAATCTTTAATGGAGTCAATGAAGGATGGAAAAAGCAAAAGTTTATTTTACGGATTTCCGCACGTTCATCGGCGGGGACAGCCTGCCGGCCAAGCTTAAGAAGCTGATCAAAAGAGCCGGCATCGGTCAGATCGATATGGACGGCAAACTTGTGGCGGTCAAAATGCATTTCGGCGAGCTTGGGAACATCAGCTATCTTCGTCCCAACTATGCCAGGGCCGTTGTCGATGTGGTCAGGGAGCTGGGCGGCAAACCCTTTTTGACCGACTGCAACACGCTGTACCCCGGAAGCCGCAAAAATGCGCTCGAGCACCTGGAGTGCGCATGGGAAAACGGATTTACGCCGCTGACGGCCGGTTGCCCCGTGCTGATCGGCGACGGCCTGAAGGGCACCGATGATATCGCCGTTCCCGTCGCAGGCGGCGAGTTTATCGCGGAAGCCAAAATCGGCCGTGCGGTCATGGATGCGGATGTGTTCATCAGCCTGACGCATTTTAAGGGCCACGAGCTGACCGGCTTCGGCGGTGCGATCAAAAACATAGGCATGGGCTGCGCTTCCCGCGCCGGGAAAAAAGACCAGCACAACAACGGCAAGCCCTGCATCGACGCTGCGCTGTGCCGCGGCTGCCGCAGATGCCTGAGGGAGTGCGCCAACAATGCGCTGGTATTTGATGAAGCAACAAAAAAGATGTCTGTCGATCCTATGAGTTGCGTGGGCTGCGGCAGATGCCTCGGCTCGTGCAATTTTGATGCGATCGAGTTTACCGATTCGGCCGCCGTTGCGGAGCTGAACTGCCGCATGGCCGAGTATGCAAAGGCGGTTGTGGACGGCCGCCCGCAATTCCATATATCCCTCGTGGTCGATGTTTCCCCGAACTGCGACTGCCATGGCGAAAACGATGCTCCGATTCTGCCGAATCTGGGTATGTTTGCGTCATTTGACCCGCTGGCGCTGGACCAGGCCTGCGCCGATGTGTGCCTGGCGGCTTCGCCGCTTCCGAACAGCCAGATCACCGATAATATGGCGATGCCGGGCTTTGTCGACCATCACGACCACTTCGTGAACTCAAGGCCGGAGTCGGAGTGGCGCACCTGCCTTGCGCATGCGGAGAAGATCGGCATCGGCACCCGGGAGTATGAGCTTGTCATTATGAAGTAGGCCATATACTTTCTGACAGAAAACCTGTCCGGAGCGCCAGACGGGTTTTTGTTATGGCATCTGCGGGTATACCGCGCGGCAAACGCGCTGCGGATCGCCCCGCCAGACCAGCACCTCCCAGTCGAGCTTATGCCCGGCGACGCTGGTCAGTACGGAGCCGTCCGTGCCGACCGCTATGGTAAAGTTACCGCATGCGTCGAAAAAGGCGACATCCTCCCAGCCCGACACATCGCACTGCCCGCGTCCGTCGGCTCCGGCGGCATACAGACGGCCGGCGCTGTCCATGGCGACGATATGCGAATACGATGCGTCCGCGTCGACGATATCCTTCCAGCCGGAAACAGCGGCCGACAGCTCTTCGGGGCAGACGCCGCAGATGCGGACCGAACCGTCCGCATGGATTACGATGGTGCGGAAGGGCCCGCACACGACCACGGCGGCGCTTTCTGCCCCTTCGGCATTGCACTGGCCGTAGTCGTTCTTTCCTGCGGTATACACCGTTCCGTCGCGGCCGACCGCTGCGACATGGTCGCTTCCGGCGCTGATGGACTTGATATCGCGCCACTGCGACACGGCGTCATACTGCCCGGCCTCGCCGCCGCTATGGCAGACCGTGCCGTCGCGCTTTAAGCCGAATACGGCGTTGTCGGCGGCGCAGACCGCGGTGATATCCTTCCAATCCGACACCGCGCATTGGCCGAATGCGTCGGAGCCCGCGGAAAGCACCGTGCCGTCCCAGACGAGCCCGTAGGTATTGAGCCGCGAAGCGCACAGCGATACGACGCCCGCCCATTCCCTGACAGCGCACTGCCCGTGCGCATCGTCGCCGTCGGCGCGGACGCTGCCGTCGCCCGACAGGTAAACGATATGGCTGCCGCCCGCCGCAAGCGTCCGGGTGCCTGCGGCATCCGCCGGCAGCAGCGCGTCAACCGCATGGCGCGCGCGGGCATCAAATTGCAGATCGTTCAGCCTGATTACCGCCTCGTAATTGCCGCCGGCCTTTGCGGCAATACAGGCCAGCTCATATTCGGCGTGCGATATCTTTTGATCGACCGCGCTGTCGCCCGCGTAGGGCACCCACTTGTCGATGGCCGCGGTATAATTTTGCCGGGCGTACAGATCGTCGCCCCACAAAACCCGGGCATTCTTGATTCCGGCCTCGTTGTGCGCCTTTGTATAGCAGCCCAGCGCGCCTGTATAGTCGCCCGCCGCAAGACAGCCGTCCCCGATCAGCGTATAACACTCCCGAATCATTTTTTTGGAGACGGCGTAGCCCCGCAGCGTACCGAACAGCTCGATGGCGCTTCGGTACTCCCCCGCCTGCATGCAGTTCAGCGCTTCGATAAACTGTATATGGTTCAGATATGCCTGCGAATCGCAAAAGCCGTCCAGCGCCTCGAAGATGCTTTTTGCAGCGGACAGGTCATTGCGGTTCAACCGCCACTTCGCATAGGAATATGCGATGCTGCTGCGCAGCAGAAAGCAGGCCGCGGCCGACAGCAGCGCCGCAGCGACCGGCAGCAGTATGCGCAGCAGCTTGCTGTTGCGGGCGGGCGGGGTCAAGCCGGGCGCGTCTTGCGCCGCGATCTGTGTATCCGGATCTGTTATCGTGGTATCGTTTGCGGAGTCCTCCCCGGGAAGGATTTTATCTTCTTCCGCCACCGGCATCACCTGCTTTCGCCGCAGGCCGCATTCTCACCGGCTCCGGGAAAGAGACCGCTTGTCCCGATAAGCAGTATATCCGACACGGCGCGCTGGTTGTGGTCGTTGACCTGCTCGCCCATGATGATCATCGATGTCGATAACCCGCCGTCCATATTGTAGACCCACTTGCAGCCGTAGTTGAGGAACGCCTGCGAAAATTCGGTAAAGGTCAGATTGCTCTGGGACACGATGGCGACATAATGCCCGTCCTCGATTTTGCCGATGCCCGTCCGCTCGTTGTGGCCCTTCAGGAAATGCGTGCTGACCGCATTGGTCATTTCGCCGTCCGGCACCAGTATCGGGTCGAAGGCAAAGCTGTCGGCAACGCCCTGCGACAGCAATTGATCCGCCGTTACCGTGCCCTTTTCGTAAACTTCCATCTCGCCGGAGGGCAGTACCGCGAGCACATCGGCGTCGGCCTTATCATAGTAGACATTGCCGTCCCGTATCATGACGCCTTTTCTGTTGCCCCGATAGGAAAGAAAATCGCCCATCAATCCGAATACGGCGCTATACCGCCGGGCGATCTCGCAGGGCAGCTCGCAGCCGGAGAGGGGTTCCCTATTGGCCCAGCCGGTGTAGGCTTTTTCATTGCCGCGTATATAGATATCGGCGACATAGCAGAGCCTGCAGTATTCGCGGGTTTTTCTGATGCACACCGTCAGGTTCTCGGATTGATAGACCCACGGGCCGTCCTCGGTGTCCGGTTCACAGAATTCTTCGGTGTCTTCAAATAAAAAATCCGCACAGGAGTCCGCCAGAGCGGAAACGGGCATAACAAATTGAAGGGCCAGTATGATCGCGGCCGCCAGCATCAATCTTTGCATCATATCTACCTCTTTTTGCATAGATATGACGGCGGACGGGGGAATA
>Ga0123334_1000113_pt1 | contig 96558 bp, 85 predicted proteins | sample BiotimSIPDNA_FD_89706 | JGI IMG/M metagenome (GOLD analysis project Ga0123334, IMG submission 89706) | Anaerobic biogas reactor microbial communites from Washington, USA - Biogas_R1 time_0 SIP DNA | ecosystem: Engineered > Bioreactor > Anaerobic > Unclassified | place: Washington, USA...
CGGCCATGTATGGCATCGATGCGGCATTCAACTGGTACATCGACAATACCGATATCTTCAAGGTCATGGATGCTGCCAATGCGGCGCCAGTTCCGATTCCTGCGAGTGTCCTGCTCCTGGCTCCGGGATTTGGAGGACTTCTCATTATGCGAAGGAAGTGGACGAATACATAACGTTCAAACGTATTTCGAGAGACCTTGAATCGTTGGGCCATGAGGTCGATGGCCTCTCCGGCTGCAAGGAGACCATGGGCGGGAATAATCTCCGGCCCGTGGTTTCCATCACCTGCCTGCATAGAGATGATGTTTCCGATGTGGATGAATGCTCGGCGCTTCTTGCCGTTGAAGGGGTCGTTTATCCTGGTGGTCCGGGCCTGGTTTTTCGGCGGTCTGCGGAGACCGGCAGGGTGTTGTCCATCGAAAGAAACGCTTTATTCGGACGAGACGGTCACGTCAATCACTGCAGGAAAAGAGTCCGGGAAGCCCTGTCATACCCCTTTCCGATCTCTGTGAGGCCGGGTGATTCCCCGTCCCAGAATCGGTTTTTTGATCGGTTTCACCCAATGCCGGATATCGTCCATATTGATGCGGCATAAACATCGTTCAATCCGCCGGGGTAAAAAAACCATCGAGTGGTGTATATTTCAAACATTTCATCTATCTGTCATCAAACTGCAACAATATTCCTGTAAAAGTCCAATGATTTCATTTGAAGCCCTGTTACAGGGTCAAACATGATGGAGAAAAGAAAGTTAAAGGAGGATTTTAAAGTGAAGAAAGCTGGTTTATGGGTAGTGAGTTGTTTAATGTTTCTAGTATGGAGCCTTCCCGCTGCCGCAGCGACGACGCTTGTGATCAAAGGCTCGACGACCGTGCTTCCTGTTGCACAGGTGTCCCTCGAAGCGTATATGAAGAGTCATCCGGGAGTGAACATTTCACTTTCGGGCGGCGGATCGGGAGAGGGAATCAAGGCGCTGATCGACCGTTCAACAGACATCGCCAATTCATCCCGGGAGATCAAGGAAAAAGAGACTGCCAGCGCCAAGGCAAAGGGCGTTTCTCCGATGGAACACGTCGTGGCTATCGATGCCATCGTGCCCATCGTAAATCCCCGCAACAAGGTCAACGGGCTGACCCTGGATCAATTGAGCCAGATTTATCAGGGAAAAATTACAAACTGGAAAGAGGTTGGCGGGGACAATATCCCCATCGTGGTGGTTTCCCGTGACAGCAGTTCCGGCACTTACGAATCCTGGGGACATCTCGTGCTCAACGGTGCGAAGGTCACACCGAAAGCCCAGCTTCAGGCATCCAGCGGGGCCGTTGTGCAGACGGTTTCCAAAAACCGCTACGCCATCGGGTACATCGGGCTGGGATATCTGAACCGCTCCGTCAAGGGAGTGAGCGTCAATGGGATTCAAGCCTCCGTGCAGACCGTTCTGGCAAAGACCTATCCCATTGCCCGGCCGCTCTACATGTATACAGACGGTCAGCCCAAAGGCGAGGCGGCCGGCTTCATCCGTTTCGTCCTGAGCCCTGCCGGTCAGAAGCTGGTGGAAAAGGAGGGGTTTGTACCCGTCCAGGCCTCTGATAAAAAGGGTGCAAAGAAAGGGAAGAAGTAGGAGAGGTTGAGAGATCATGACAAGGCAGGGAAAAGAGAAACTCATCAAGCTGTTCTTTCTCGGAATTGCCACCGTATCCATCCTGATTCTCGGGCTGATTGTGGTTTTTCTTTTCCGTGAAGGGGTGCCTATTTTTCAAGAAGTGTCCGTTTATAATTTCCTCTTCGGAAAAGAATGGTACCCCACCTATGATCCTCCCGAATTTGGAATCTTGCCGCTGATCGTCGGCTCGCTGGTGGTCACGGTCCTTTCCTCATTAATTGCCGTGCCTCTTGGGGTTCTTTCCGCGATCTTCATCGCGGAAATAGCCCCGGTGGCCATCCGGGACTTCCTTAAGTCCGCCATTGAGCTCCTGGCCGGATTGCCCTCCGTCGTACTCGGTTTTTTCGGGATGGTTGTTCTGGCGCCCTGGATGCAGGAGACCTTCGATCTCCCCACGGGCCTGAACATTGTCAACGCCTCATTCATGCTGGCCATCATGGCGATTCCCACGATTTCAAGCATTTCAGAAGACGCCCTCTATGCCGTTGGCAAGGAGTTCAAGGAAGCCTCCTACGCCCTGGGGGCGACACGCTATGAAACGATTACCAGAGTGATCGTCCCCACCGCCCTGTCCGGCATTTCGGCGGCGGTCATTCTGGGAATGGCAAGGGCCATTGGGGAAACCATGGTCGTTTTGATGGTGGCCGGCGGAGCGGCGGCCATGCCTGAAGGCCTCTTCGATCCGGTACGACCCATGCCGGCGAGCATTGCCGCCGAGATGGGAGAGGCACCATTTCGAAGCGGACATTATCATGCCCTTTTTGCCACGGGAATCGTGCTGTTTTTCCTTACCCTTTTTTTCAATTTGATAGCGGACTACGTCTCGAACCGCTTCAAACAGGTGGGATCGGCGACGCTTTAATCATGTTATCGGACATTCCTCTATGAACTTGAAATGGCGGTATCTTAAGCAGAATCTCTTCCTGGGCACAGCAACACTGTGTGTCCTTGCCATTGTGGTTTCCCTTGGCGGCATCCTCTTTTACATTTTTGAAAACGGCTTTCAGGCCGTCAACTGGGAATTCCTGAGCAGCCCGCCGCGCGATTCCATGACCAGGGGGGGCGTTTTTCCTGCAATTCTCGGAACGCTTTACCTGACGATGGGCGCTATTCTCGTAGCCCTGCCCCTCGGAATCGCCTCGGCGGTCTACCTTACGGAATACGCCCGCCAGGGAAAGCTCATCCGGGCCATCCGACTTGGGGTCAACTGTCTGGCCGGCATCCCTTCCGTCGTGTTCGGGCTGTTCGGCCTTGGTTTCTTTGTCGTCTTCCTGCAGTTCGGATCATGTATCCTGTCCGGGGCGCTGACACTGGGATTTCTAATTCTTCCCACAATCATTGGGGCCTCCGAGGAAGCCATGAAGGCCGTTCCCCAGACCTTCCGCGAGGCATCCCTGGCATTGGGCGTTTCAAAGTGGCGCACCATTTCCCGTATCGTTCTGCCCAACGCCATGCCGGGCATTCTGACCGGCTCCATTCTGGGCATCGGGCGTGCCGCCGGAGAAACGGCGCCGATCATGTTCACGGCAGCAGCTTTTTTTACGGCGAAGCTCCCCTCGTCGATTTTCGACGAAGTCATGGCCTTGCCCTATCACATCTATGTTCTGGCCACGGCAGGCACACGGATTGAAGAAACCCGTCCCCTCCAGTTTGGAACCGTTCTCGTGCTGGTTGCCCTGGTTTTGGGAATCGACCTGATTGCCATTGTGATCCGCAGCCGGATGCGAAAAAGGAAGAGGTGGTAAATTTGAAAAATAACCCTATTATTGATGTCGTGGATGTCGATTTCTATTATGGTACGTTTCAAGCCCTGACGGACATTACCATGAATTTTGAAAAAAATGAGGTCACGGCCCTCATCGGTCCTTCAGGTTGCGGAAAATCCACGCTGCTCAGGCTGCTCAACCGAATGAATGATCTTATCGATGGCGCTCGCCTGGTGGGTCAGGTAATCTTTGAAGACAGGAATATCTACGCCGCCGATGTAGACCCGGTGGAGGTTCGTCGTCGGATCGGCATGGTCTTTCAAAAGCCGAATCCGTTCCCGAAAAGCATCTTTGACAACATCACCTATGGACCCAAACTTCATGGTGTTAGGAAAAAAAGGGATCTCGAAGATCTGGTGGAGGCGAGCCTCAGGCAGGCGGTCCTGTGGGAAGAGGTCAAGGACATCCTGAACCGCTCGGCGATGACCCTCTCCGGTGGTCAGCAGCAGCGCCTGTGCATTGCAAGGGCTCTGGCCATGAAACCAGACGTAGTTCTCATGGACGAGCCGACGTCCGCTCTGGATCCCATATCCACAGCGAAGATCGAAGAACTCATCGATGAACTCAAAGAAAACTACACGATCATCATCGTAACCCATAACATGCAGCAGGCTGCCCGGGTATCAGGGAAAACGGGATTTTTTTATCTGGGAAGGCTGATTGAATTCAATTCCACGGAAAAGATCTTCACGAACCCGGAAGAGAAGCAGACGGAAGACTACATCACGGGCCGGTTTGGATAAGGACACCAAGAAAGGACATCTTTTTAATATCACGAGGTATACATCATGGGAGACAGGCGGCATACAAGCACCCACTACGAAAAGGAGCTTCAGGAACTGAAGGATGGATTGCTTTATCTGGGGGGGCTGGCCGAGAACGCCATAAAGAACGCTCTGCAGGCGCTCGTGGAGAGAAATTCGGAACTGGCCAGAAGGGTCATTGCAGACGACGCCGCCATTGATCAGCTCGATTCGGAGAATGAAGACCGGTGCATCCGGATTCTGGCCCTGCGGCAGCCGGCAGCGCGGGACCTGCGCTTCATCGCCACGGCCATCAAAATCAACGGACATCTGGAACGGATCGGAGACATGGCGGTCAACATTGCCGAGAAGGTCCTTCTTCTTAATGAAGAGCCTCAGTTGAAGCCCTATGTCGACATTCCCCGAATGGCGGAAATCACCCAGAAAATGATCCGTCAGAGCCTGGACTCCCTGATTCGGGAGGACGTGGATCTGGCGGATCAGGTCCGCAGGGAGGATGAAACCGTCGACAATTTGAATGAGCAGGTGTTCCGTGAACTCCTGACATTCATGATACAGGACCCCAGAACGATCCGGACCGCTCTACTCATCATGCAGATCGCCAAGAACCTGGAGCGGATTTCGGATCATGCCGAGGGGATTGCGGACATGGTCATCTATCTGGTGACAGGAAAAAGCGTCCGGCACAATGATTCTTTGGAACCGAAAGGGCGGATGGCGTGAAGAAGCGGCTTTTTATCCGGATCCTGATCAGCTACTGTGCGGTGATCCTCCTGGTGGCCGCCATTGTCGCCGTGCTTTTCTCCCGGCAGATACGTCTCATTGAGACGAAGCAGATCGAGGAAGGCCTTCTTCATACGGCACGTCTCGTATCACTGCATCCTTTTGACGAGATCAGGAGCAACATTCGTCTTCTGGCACAGGAAGCCGGAGCCAGGGTGACGATCATTGACGCCGGTGGAGGCGTCCTGGCGGATTCCCGGGGGGATGTCTCTCAAATGGAGATTCATTTGAACCGCCCCGAAGTTGAGGAAGCCCGGCTGAGGGGATCCGGCAAATCGGTCCGGCGCAGCTCCACGCTGCGGGACGATGAAATGTATGTGGCTCTGGCTGTCCGGAACGACAAGGGAATCAAGGGATACGTCCGAATGTCCCGATCCCTGAGAGAAGTGGAAGATTCCGTGCAGCGCATGTATGGGTTCCTCTACCGGACAATCGGTTTCGCCCTGCTGCCCACCCTCCTGCTGGCCCTTGTGTTTACCCGGAAGATCTTCCAGCCGATCCGGGAAATACGGGATTACACCCAGGCCATTCGCCGGGGGGATCTTTCCGGAACTCTCCTGGTGAAAGCCTCCGATGAGTTGGGGCAGCTGGCGGAGGCGATCAATTATCTGGTCGAGGAATACCGGGAAAAAATCCTGCTGGCCCATCAGGAAAAGGGAAAACTGGAGGCCGCCCTGGCGAGCATGGTGGAAGGAGTTGTTGTGCTCGATTCTCAGGGCCGCATCGAATCCTCCAACCGCGGAATTGAATCCATTCTGGACCGCCGGAGTTCCGAAATTCATGGGAGATCCATTCTGGAAGCCTTTATGAGCGCCGATCTCCAGAGGGCTCTTGAGCGATTCCGGCGGGAGCGGAAACCCGTTCTTGAGGAAATCCGACTCAGCGGAAAGCAGCCGAACATCGTGGATGTCAATATTTCAGACATTCAGGGCCTTCCCGCCGGCGAGGAGAAAACGCTGCTGGTCTTTCACGATGTGACACGGCTGAAAAAACTGGAACAGATGCGTACGGACTTTGTGGCCAATGTCACCCACGAAATCCGGACGCCGCTTACGGCCATTATCGGATTTCTCCAGACACTCCTGGCGGGGGCATTGGACGACAGGGAAACGGCGAGAAAATTTCTCCGGACCATTGCCGGCAATGCAGAGCGCCTGAGCCGTCTTGTGGACGATCTCCTGACGCTTTCCAGCATTGAGCTCAATGAAACCAATCTGAAGCTTGAACCTCTTTCCGTGGATGCCCTGATACGGACGGTGCTCCCCATGGTGGAATCCTCGGCGGCAGAGAAAAAGATCGCCCTGGATACGATCATCTCCGGGGCAGTCCCCGGGATCCTCGCCGATCGGGACCGGGCGGTGCAGGTGCTGATGAATGTCCTTCACAACGCGGTTAAATTCACGCCGGAAGAGGGAAGAGTCACTCTTTTCTGCCGTGAAGACGGGGCGAAGGATTGGGTGGTTCTGGAGGTTGAAGATACCGGAATCGGCATCCCATCTCAGGACATTCCCCGCCTCGGGGAGAGGTTCTACCGCGTGGACAAGGCACGCTCGCGGGAGCTGGGTGGAACGGGTCTCGGGCTCTCCATTGTCAAGCATCTCATGGCGTCTCACGGGGGAAAGATGGAAATTGCCAGCATTCTCGGTAAGGGAACGACCGTGTCCCTGTTCTTCAAGAGGGCTTGATAAGAGTCTTTATTGGAAGATTCCTTTCTTTTCCCGATACCTAACCCGCAAGGCGACCTTTTTCAACCTGCCTTTTCCAATGAACATCATACCGTCGGTCCTCTGAACGTTTGCAAACCCGGGATTTGTGATTGAATTAAAGGCGGCTTGATTTTAAAGTAAGCCGGAATCAAATTTCAAGGAGGAGACCCTATGGCAAGAATGACGGACAGAATGAAGGAATTGTTTGAGAAAATCCCCACGGTTGTGCTGGCGACAGCGGACAGCGACGGAAAGCCGAATGCCGTGCCGGTGGGAGCCAAAAAGATTCTTGACGATGAAACGATTTTGATTTCGGATCAGTTTTTTAACAAAACTCTCAAAAACATGAAGGCAAACCCGAACGTGGCCGTGACCTTCTGGGAAGGCCATGAAGGATACCAGTTAAAAGGGTCCGTCGTCCTGGAAACAAGCGGTAGCCGGTATGAGGAAACGGCCAGATGGATCGAGGAGCTTGGCAATGCCGCCGGGTTTCCCTTGAAGTCCAAGGGGATCGCCATTTTGAAAATCGAAGAGATTTACGGGGTCACACCGGGCGCGAAGGCGGGGAAGCTTCTGGTTTAGAAAGCGCGTACGGCTTGGATACTGGATATTACGAAGGCATTGCCCTTCGCCGGGCGTGCGAAAGGATCTTGCGATTCTGGATCTGATGCCGCCGGGACCTTCCTGGCCGGATGTATTCCGGATTATCCATCGGCGGAAGAGTTAAAAAACTGCGCCCTGAAGCTCAATTCCTCAGGGCGCAGCCTGTTTCGCCATGTGTGCTGAAAAGCGCAGGACGTTTGCTTAGAAGCTCAGATCCAGTCTGTGCATCAGCAGGTAGGTGTCATCGACATCGTTGTCCGTGGCGCCCTTGTAAATATCACCGGCCCAGAGATAGCCGAAGCCGACCGTATAGGTCAGGTTGTCGTAAATCTTGTACGCGGCAGTGAGGTCGAATTCCGTTCCGTATTCGTCATCATCGTAATTGTCCGGCTTCTCGTCGGCAAAGGCATAGCTCAGTCTGGCCTTGACGTCCAGTTTGGGGATCGGTTTGAAACCGCCATAAATCTGTAACAGGTGGGCATTTTCCATGACCGCGCCGGTCTCATGATCGGTACCCAAACTCGTAGCGCTGGATGAGCTTTTTCCAAGCCACTTGTTATTTACTGAATTCCAGAGAATCAGGCAGGGATCGAAGCTGGCGCCGCCGGTGGGCAGACCGGAGCGGTAACCGCTGGCACCGAAGAAGTTGGATCCTTCGATCTCTTTGTCGGAGTCGGGATCGTCACCGGAGACATAGGCGTAGAAGGCGCCGACATAGGCGGGGCCGATATTTCCCTTGGCGTGAAGAAAGGCGTTCCATGCGCGGATGTCCATGTCATCCCAGTTCAGCTCGGATTCAGCCTCGCCGTAGGCATAGTTGATTTCCGCTTCCACAAAGACAGGACCGAAGGTCCCCTGCATATAGGGCGAAAACGTCCAGACTTTGGCTTTGTAATCGCCATTGCCGTTGAGATTTGCGAAGTTCTCGGTTGCGTCGTTCATGAACTGAATCTGGAGACCGGCAATACCGCCGTCCCACTTGTACTTGCCATAAACGCCGTAGTTGTCGCGGTCGCCGTCGTTGACGCCGCCGTCGCTCACGACGTTGGCATAGTCGCCTGCGCCGTAGGCTTCAATCTGCTTCTCGAAGAATGCGCCGACTTCCCAGGGGCCGTTCTTGGTGGAGAAGCGGATGGCGTCCGCATCATAGCTGTCGCTGGCGAAACGGGTTCCCCATTCGTTCTGGGCCTGACGACCTACGTCAAACTGACCGAAGGGGACGGCAAAGCTGACCCAGGCGCGGTCAAAGCTGATGTTGTTGTCGTCGGCATCTTTGCCGTCGGCATTCTGGCGATCCACAGCCGTGCCCATATAGCCGTACTGGCCCCAACGTCCCTCGAGGGCGTCAAAGCGGGTGTTCAAGGTCAACCCTTCGGCGATCTTGAAGGCCGTTGCAACACGCAGCCTCTGAGCATAAACGCCGGCTGCTGAATTATCATCCTTGAGGCCCCAGTTGTCCGCGTAGAGACCTGTGGCGTAGTAGGAGCCGCTGAATTTGACGTCCGCCGCCGATGCGCTCAGGGCGAAGCCTGCGACCACGGCCACGGCGATCAAAGCTACCCAAAATTTCTTCATTACTATCCTCCTGAAAAAAATTCATTGTTGTCCTGATTTTTTCAACGGGCATTGAAAAAATCACCTATATGTCCTGTAAATCTTCACCTTCAAAGTCTCAAAAAGTCTGGTTCTCTTTTTTCCCCGACGTCCACCTCCTTTCCTTAATTATAGGATTCTTTCTAAATAACAGCCTGCCCGTGGTTGTTTTTGTTTACAAAGCAGGTCAAGGCCTGAAAGGCGTCAGGACTGCTGTTCCTTCAACCAGTTCTGAATTCTCCGGGAAATTTCATCCCGTACATCTCTGAATTTTTGCAGCATTTCATCTTCCGATCCCGTATATGCCGCCGGATCATCAAAGGGCCAGTGAAGGCGCCTGCTGATTCCGGGAAATGAGGCGGGACAGCGATCCTCGGCAGCGGCACATACCGTAATCAGATAGCCGAAATGGACTTTACCCAGGTATTCGCTGACAGATTTGGAAGAGTGATTCGCGAGGGGAATCCCAATTTCTTCCATGACCCGGGTGGTCAATGGATGGATTCCCCTGGGATCGAGCCCGGCGCTGAAAACTTCGAACAAATTACCGGCAAAGTGCCGGAGAAATGCTTCGGCCATCTGGCTTCTTGCGGAATTCCCTGTGCACAGGAATAAAACTTTCATTTTTGGCATTTCTTTCCCTCGTTCAACAGCTGATCGCTATAATTTCACAAAGATGTAACATTCGTGTGACATATAGATTAAATAATCGTGAAATATTTCAAAACGGAATATCGAAGAGAAGCTCCTGATGCTGTAACGATTTGATATGTCAGATATGTCAGATTCTTTGCCTATTGGTCAAGCAAAAATTGACCTGTTGAAGGTATATTTCCGAGAATAGGAAATGAATACTACAAGTTGCGGATTGCAAAGGGATGGAAGACTGATAAATCAAATCAACAAAGTTGTCTGTCCGTTTTGCTGCGGGAATTGTACTGTCCCTTTAGACTTAAGGAAAATGGATCGGGCGGGCATGACCGTGGTGCGCCTGGAAACAGCGGTAGAGGCGGCTGTCGCCCTCAATGTGCAGCGTGATCGTTCGAACTCCATGTTCCACGAAAAAATTTTTTTGAACTGACTTGACAGGGGCGATTTCGTGTTTATGTTACCGCCAAACCCTTTGGGAAAAAAGAAGTCCCATTCTTTTTCATATCTTTAAATTCAACAGGAAAGGAGATTGTTTCGGCATGAACATCAGGCCATTACAGGACAGAGTCATTGTTAAGAGGCTGGAGGAAGAGCAGAAGACAAAGGGAGGAATCATCATTCCCGATACAGCGAAAGAAAAACCCATCGAGGGTGAGGTCGTTGCTGCGGGTAAGGGTAAAGTCACGGAAGACGGAAAGCTTCTTCCCCTGGATGTGAAAGTAGGTGATCGCGTACTGTTCAGCAAGTATGGCGGAACAGAGGTCAAGATTGAAGGCGAAGAGTATCTCATCATGAGGGAAGACGATATTTTGGGAATCGTAGAGAAATAAGTTCGGAAGAATAGACGAATAAGGAGGAAAAAATATCTATGGGTGCAAAGTTACTGCAGTACGACGAAGAAGCACGAAAATCAATCCTGAACGGTGTCAACACCCTGGCAGATGCCGTAAAGGTGACCCTTGGTCCGAAGGGCCGCAATGTCATTATCGATAAAACCTTTGGCGCACCGACCGTCACCAAGGACGGTGTAACCGTTGCCAAGGAAATTGAGCTGGAAGACAAATTTGAAAATATGGGCGCCCAGATGGTCCGGGAAGTAGCCAGCAAGACGAGCGATGTGGCCGGTGATGGTACAACGACCGCCACGATCCTGGCACAGGCCATCTATCGGGAAGGCGCCAAAACGGTCGCCGCGGGCAGCAATCCCATGGATGTAAAGCGCGGGATCGAAAAAGCCGTTGCGGCGGTTGTCGCCGAATTGAAGAACATCAGCAAACCCACCAAGGACCAGAAAGAAATCGCCCAGGTCGGGACAATTTCAGCAAACAACGATGAAACCATCGGCAATATCATTGCCGAAGCCATGGGAAAGGTCGGCAAGGAAGGCGTCATCACCGTCGAAGAGGCCAAGGGGCTCGAGACGGAACTGGAAATCGTGGAAGGAATGCAGTTCGACCGCGGTTATCTCTCCCCCTATTTTGTTACCAACCCGGAAAAGATGGAAGTCAGCCTGGAAGACTGCCTTATTCTCATTTATGAAAAAAAGATCAGCGGCATGAAAGACCTGCTGCCGATCCTCGAACAGATTGCGAAGATGGGCAGACCGCTGCTGATCATCGCCGAGGACATCGAAGGCGAGGCCCTGGCGACCCTGGTGGTCAACAAGATCCGCGGGACCCTTCATGTGGCGGCTGTCAAGGCCCCGGGATTCGGCGACCGGCGAAAGGCGATGCTGGAAGACATCGCCATCCTAACGGGCGGTACGGTCATTTCGGAAGACATGGGCTATAAGCTGGAAAACACACGCCTTGAAGACCTGGGACGCGCCAAGAGAATCCAGATCGACAAGGACAATACCACCATCATCGACGGCGCAGGCGAACGGGCCGCACTGGAAGGGCGGGTGAAGCAGATCCGCGCCCAGATCGACGAAACAACTTCCGATTATGATCGGGAAAAGCTGCAGGAACGGCTGGCGAAACTCGTCGGCGGTGTGGCGGTCATCAAGGTCGGTGCGGCAACGGAAACGGAAATGAAGGAAAAGAAAGCCCGGGTTGAGGACGCCTTGAATGCCACACGGGCAGCCGTTGAAGAAGGCATCGTTCCCGGTGGCGGTGTCGCCTACATCCGCACCCTTCCGGTCCTGGCGGAGCTGAAGCTTGATGGCGACGAGCAGGTGGGCGTCAACATCGTCCGCAAGGCCCTTGAAGAACCCCTGAAGATGATTGCCGCCAACGCCGGAATGGAAGGCACAATCGTCGTGGAAAAGGTAAAGGAGCAGAGCGGGGCCTTCGGGTTCAATGCCCGGACGGACGTTTATGAAGACATGATCGAAGCCGGCGTCATCGACCCGACGAAGGTGACCCGATTCGCCCTCCAGAACGCCTCCAGCGTAGCTTCCCTCATGCTGACCACCCAGTGCATGATTGCCGAGAAGCCGGAGGAGAAGGGCGCCGGAATGCCGGGAATGCCTCCCGGAGGCGGCTATCCGGGAATGGGCATGTAAGCGGCTGAGAAGTTTTTAAAGGAACGGCAAAGGATCGTTCCGCAGAATGGAGAAAAAGCCCCCGAAGCATTGAGTTTCGGGGGCTTTTTTATAAGGAATCTACCTGTTCTTGGCGAGCTTCTCTTTGAGAGCTTTTTCGGTGGCCGGGCCGACTTTGCCATCGGCTGCAAGGCCTGCGGATTTTTGAAAGGATATCACGGACTGCCGTGTGGCCGGGCCCATGTGTCCGTCAACGGCCAGTTTGGGATCTGCGCCAAGTTCGTTGAGGGCGTTCTGAAGCCAGGAAACGCTGCCGACTGCAAAGCTTTTCTCTTCGGCACGCACCGCGGTTTTCTCCGGCTCTGAGGCGGCTGGTGCCGTGGCAGCGGGGGCTGCCGATGATGGAGACTCCACTGCAGGAGTTCCCGGTGCAGGCGCTGAAGGCATGGCCAGTCCTAGGATCCCCATGATCTGGATGGCTTTATCTTTGAGGGCCTTTCCCGAGGAGACGGCATCGGCAACGTTGCCGGCGTTGAAGTTCTGCAACGCCTTGGACCATTCTTCCTTCAAGGCGGCCAAGCCGGTCTTGGCCTCGGCAAATTTTTCCGTTGACAGGTCGGCGGGGAGCTTCTTGGCCTGGGAGAGGAGATCCACCTTGCTCTGCATCATATCGACCATTTTGGGAAGCTCCTGAGACATGCTCGTCCAGGATGCCGTCATTTCTTCCTTCTTGAGCTTTGCCGAATCCATGACTTCTTTCGCTTTAGCCGCAAGGGTCTGGCCTTCCGTTACAACCGCCGCAAAATCTTTTTTGGCGAACTTTTCCTTCAGGGAGGCGAGCGATTCTTCAAGGGGTTTCACCTCATCGGGGATGTACTTTCCCGCTTCCACCTTGGCGGTATTGACTGCCTCCTCGGCGGCCTTCATGGCCATCTCGGCGGGTTTGTTATCGCCTGAGCAGGCAAGTAAAAAAAGAGTGCTGATAAACGCAAGAAGCATCAACAAAATGGTTTTTCTCATGGCAGGTTCTCCTTTCTTTTTCAAAATTTATCTTATAATTTTATCATACTATTCTATTTTTTTTCAATTTCTTTGAGGATCTATAAAAAATTTGTTAATTTTTCCGATTTCTTCCGGCATGTAGAATGAAAAAAATGAATCTTGACGGAAGAAGATGCATGGGTTTAAAGAAGATGAGGCGGGCCACCGGCAGGGGAGCCGGAGGGCAGACGAGGTTGAAGGGGACAGCTGTGCGGGCATGAGCGGATTAGAGGACAACACAAGGCTTTCGCTGAGGGAATGGCTGGAGCGCCTGGAGCGGAACCCAAGGTTCCGGGAGAATGTGGCGGCCTTCCGCCACTGGCCTGCCGCTCCGGGAAGGTATGCCCCATTTCCTTGCTGGATTCATCCACGGCTGCGGTCTGTGCTGGAAAAGCGCGGCATACATCAGCTTTACAGCCATCAGGGCGAAGCGGTTGAGGCCATCCACGAGGGGAGGGACTGCGTTCTCGTCACCCCCACGGCCAGCGGCAAAACCCTGTGCTACAATCTTCCTGTGCTACAGCGGATTCTGGACCGGCCCGAAACACGCGCCCTCTATCTTTTTCCCACCAAGGCCCTGGCCCAGGACCAGAGGCACGAAATTTCGGCGCTCATCGGCGAACTGCAGGCGGATATCAAAACCTTCACCTATGACGGCGACACACCGGACGACGCCCGGCAGGCCATCCGACGGCAGGGCCATGTCGTGGTGACCAATCCGGATATGCTTCATGCCGGCATTCTGCCCCATCACACCAAGTGGCAGAAGCTCTTCATGAACCTCCGCTATGTGGTGATTGACGAGCTCCATGTCTACCGGGGAATCTTCGGTTCTCACCTGGCCAACGTCATTCGCCGCCTCGTCCGGATCTGCCGCTTTTATGGACAGGATCCCGTGTTCATCTGCTGTTCGGCCACGGTGGCCAACCCAAAGGAGCACGCCGAAGGAATTCTCGAACGGCCTGTCCTGCTGATTGACTCCAGCGGGGCGCCTGCCGGCGCGAAGACCTTCGTCCTGTACAATCCTCCAATCGTCAACCGGGAACTGGGCATCCGGCAGTCGGCCGTCACTCCGGCCCGTCATCTCGCCTCCGATCTCATCCGCCAGGGGATTCAGACGATCGTATTTACGACGAGCCGCCTCAATGTGGAGATTCTGACGCGTTATCTGAAGGATCAGGTCAAAAAGGGTTCTTCCCTTCACGGAAGCGATGATATCGTTACCGGTTACCGGGGCGGCTATCTTCCCAAGCTTCGCCGCCGGATCGAGGCGGGCCTGCGCGATCGCACCATCCTGGGGGTCGTGAGCACCAATGCCCTCGAACTGGGCATCGATATCGGCGACCTGGAGGCCTGCTTCATAGTGGGCTATCCAGGCTCCATCGCCAGCACCTGGCAGCAGGCCGGCCGGGCCGGCCGTCGCCAGGGAGAGAGCCTGGCCTTTCTGATCGCCCGCAGCGCCCCCATGGATCAATTTCTGGCCGAAAATCCGGAATACTTCTTCAGCCGTTCGCCGGAATACTGCCGAATCAATCCGGACAATCTTCTGATCCTCCTGCATCACATCAAAAGCGCGGCCTTCGAACTGCCTTTCGAGACGGGGGAGCGATTCGGAAAGGAGGATCTGGCGGAGCTTCTGGCTTATCTCGAGGAAAAGGGCGTGCTCCACCGGGAAGGGCGGCGATGGCACTGGGCGGCAGAAAGCTACCCCGCCGACGAGGTCAGCCTTCGCTCCATCAATCCGGAAAATGTCGTCATCATCGATTCGACGGACAGCGGAAATCCCGTCGTTATTGCCGAAGTTGACTGGGACAGCGCCTTTACCGCCGTTCACAACGAAGCCATCTACATGATGGAATCCCAGCAGTATCACGTGGACAGGCTGGATCTGGAGCGGAAAAAGGCCTATGTGCGCAGGGTGAATGTGGACTATTACACCGATGCCATGACCTATACCCACGTGAGGGTCATCGATGTGTTCCGTAAGAAACGCGGACAGTCGATATCCGTGGAGCACGGAGAGGTTCAGGTGGTGCGCAAGGTGGTGGGCTACAAGAAAATCAAGTTTTATACGTCGGAAAATCTGGGATACGGCGAGGTCAACCTGCCGGAGAAGGATATGCACACCACGAGTTACTGGTTCACAATCCCCCGGGATTTCCTCAGGGATCTGCCCTTTACGCAGGCCGAGATCCTCGACGGCCTCTCCGGTCTCGCATACAGCCTTCACCATCTGGCGGCAATGATCCTGATGGCCGATATCCGGGACATCGACACCTGCATCGGCGATAAAAGCGGTGAATATTTCCTCTCTTCCGGAAGAAACGGGCGGGCGCTTACCTCTGCTTCCCTGCAGGGAACGGAGCACCCGGAGCAGCGTGCGGCCCTTCGCCTGGACGATTTCGATCCCACCGTTTTCCTCTTTGATGCCTACCCGGGAGGCATCGGATTCTCCGAGCTTCTGTATGAAGAGCATGACCGTCTCCTGGCTGCGGCCCGACAGCTCATCGGCGGCTGCCCATGCACCCACGGCTGTCCCAGTTGTGTGGGCCCGACCCTGGAGGTCGGTCCGGCGGGAAAGGAAGCGGCTCTGGCGATCCTGAAGAATATCAGCCACGAGGCCCTGTTACATTGAACCAGTTGAGGAATGAAGCTTCTGAACCAGGCGCTTTGGGGGACATTGAGCAGGGGAAAACCGGTATGGGACTTCAAGAGCGGCTTAGACGCCTGACGGGGGAAGAAAAGGCGGCAGAAGGGACTACGCCCGCCGATCGCCAGGCGAAAAAGAACGAGCTGCAGAAAAGGCTTGATGCCCTTCTGCTGCACAGACCCGTTGTGCCCGGCGGAAAGGTCATCCCGCATCGACAGCGGAGGAACGGACCGGCTCTTGAGGACCTGCTGAGCGGCTGCGAGGAGGTCAACCGCCTGGGTTCGTATTTCAAGATAGAGTTAAGGCGGGAAGGCACGGAATGCCATGGAAGCCGGAAGTTCAGCGAACTGGAACGGCTGAACATGGAAGCCGCGGCCCTTCTGGCCGATGATGCAAGGCTGTCCGCCTTTGACAGTCGAAAAGCCCTGTTTCTCGATACGGAAACGACCGGCCTGTCCGGCGGAACGGGAACGCTGGCCTTTCTCGTCGGCTTAGGCTGGTTTGATGAGGAAGGGCGCTTTGTCGTCCGCCAGCTGTTCGCCAGGAATTTCGCCGAGGAGCGGGCCGTTCTCGCCGCTCTTGCAGAGACCGCCTCATCGAAGCGCTATCTCATCTCCTTCAACGGAAAGGCCTTTGATACGAATCTCCTGGCTACCCGTTATATCCTCAACAAGATGGAAAACCCGCTGACGGCCCTGCCCCACCTGGATCTTCTCCATCCCGCCCGGCGGCTCTTCAGCCATCGGATCGAAAACAGCCGTTTGATCACCCTGGAGGAGAAACTCCTTGGCTTCTACCGGGAAGGAGATCTGCCCGGGAGTGAAGTGCCCCTGCGTTACTTCAACTGGCTCCGATCGAGCAATCCCTATCCGATGCTGGATGTTTTCCGGCACAATGGCCTCGATATCACGGCGCTGGCCGCCCTGACCGTCCATCTCACGGAGATATTCGACAGCGACGGCGGTTCCCCGCACTATGCATCCGCCGATTTCTGCGCCGCAGCCCGGCTCTGCCAGGATCGGGGAAGGCCGGCCGAGGCCTGTTCTCTCCTGGAAAACCTGTCCCGGTCTTCACCGCAGAAGGCAACCCTGGAGGCGCGCCAGTCCCTGTCCCTCATCTATAAAAGAAGCAGCCACTGGGAAAAGGCCGTTGAAATCTGGGAAGATCTCCTGAAGGATAATCCGGAAAATCTGTTCGCCGTGGAGGAACTGGCCAAGTGGCTTGAGCACAGGGAACGGGATTTTGAAAGCGCCTTTCGCCTGGTGGACAACATGATGAAGAAAGTGCCTGGATTGCCTGAACAGGAAAAAGAGGCCTGGCTGCATCGGCATAGCCGCCTTCAAGGGCGATGCAGAAGGGAGCATTACCGCAGATCTCATGGCTGAAAAAGCGAAAGGCAGGATCCCGATGTCCTGCCTTCCCATCACTCTCGGCTCGTCTGAATTTTCCTGAAGACGTTCCGTCTTGATCCAAAAAGCCCGACCCGTCCGTATTCCGGGAGCAGAAGGTCCGGCGGAACATCAACCGGGTTGCCTCTGCCGGCCCCAGGCAATGCCCGTAATGAAGTCCCACTGTTCCCCCGAGGACCGGGATCGTTGCGTCCGATAAGGCTACCTCTTGCTCCACACCCCGTTATCATCCTGCACCCACCAGCCGGACTGGGACTTACTTCGCCAGCTGTTGGCGAATATCTTCATGATCTGTGGAACGGATTCAGAACCGAGTTTGTTGGCCGCTGCGATTTCTCTGTAAAGGGCTGAACGGTCCCGATTTTCCTGGTCGATCAGCCTGCTGATCTGGCCTCTCTCCTGGAGATTCAAGACGGTGGTATCTTTCGCTTCGAGCAGACCGCTGTTGTTCTCGCCGATTGCGCCTCTGTCGTAGAAGGGTTTCAACTGCGGAAAACGGCCCTTGATCGATTCCTTTATTCCCCGGATGGCGGGAGTCGAAACATCGATGTTCATTTGCGCATATGCCTGACGTGTGCCAAAAAGCAAAGAGCTCATCACGTCCAGGCGGCTTGAAGGAGCCGGCGGCGCCGTTTCGGGGACCGCATCGCTTCCCTTTGTCCGGACGTCATCAACGATCCTGTCCGCCGCCTTCTGGACTTCTGCGGCCGGAAAATAGATATTTACCGTAACGCATGACACAATGAGAAAAACTGCGATCAGGCCTGCTGCCTTGATGATCTTCTGCATAATCCCTCCTGGTAGAAATAGATTGTTGAGGCTTCTTATAGCACAATTCTACCCCGATGGCACATCCTTACTTTGCTGCCGCGGTTGGAACAGTCGGCCCATCCGCTCCGACATGTCCTTGAAACTGATGGAATTATCGGGATTCTGGTTGACCATGTCAATGCCGCGAAAGGTGGATCTTCGTATGAGATATTCTTTGCCTCCTTCGCGAATCAGGCCTCTCAGTGAAAAGAGATCATCTGACAGCGTGCATCGGATGCCGATTTCGCTGTAGGGGTACTGGGAGAAAAAGCGGTTCAAGCCGCTGTTGAGAATGTCGGAAATGGTTTCAGAGCCGGTGCTGATGATGGAAAGATTTTTGATCGCGTCCACACTGATTGCCTGGGGCACCTTTCGGCTTCTGTCCGACGTGATGACCAGATCGAAGCGGGACGGCTGGCCGTATTCCATCGTGAAGTTCTTCAATGAGCCCTGAATCAGGCCCGTCATCCGGCCGATCTTGATGTTCGAGGTGACCTCCTCAAGGTCGATAGCGTCGAAGGCCACATCGGCGCCGAAGAAGCGGGACGGTGAGAAAATCCTGCCGGCGGAAAGATGGTCGATGGTGATCCGTCCGCCGAACACCCGGGCGACGAGACTTCCCCCGGCGGTCCACTTCCCTTCACGAAAGAGGATGGGGGACAAATCCCCGTTGAGATCTCCCTCCAGGGCAATGGGAGCGGCCAGAGCGATCACCTCCCCGAGGTTGAGGCGACTGATCGACAGGCCGGCTTCAACGTTCATGTCGGGAAAAAGGAGATGATCGACCCTCAGCCCGTGAATGAAAAGCTCGCCGCCGAAGAGAGAGACAACGACCGGCTCCGGAAGAAGAAACCTGTTGCCGGAGAGCACGACGGGAACATGCAGTTCCCCGATCGTGAGGCGTCCCTTTTGGAGATCTTTAAAGGCCATAAAGCCCCGCCTGGAACCGGCTGGCGGTGCAGGGGTGCGGCCTGAAAGGGCCAGGTCGTATGGCAGGCGGATGGTTAAGCCGCTGAGCGCCAGCCCGTTCGAGGGAGAGAGCGCCGTCCCATCCTGGAGCGAGAGATCGCCTTCAATCACCTTTTGATCAGGCGACAGCGAGGCGGTCAGTTTGAGGTCCAGCGTGCCTTCCAGAGACAAATCCTGCAGGTTCGGATAGTTCTGGGTAACGTAATTCTGCAGCAGCGCGCCGAACAGGCGAAGGCAGGTTACGCCCTGTGCGGTCAGGGAAAAAATGGTGCGGCGCCGCGAAAGATCCGCCGTAAATGCGTAGGACCCCGTTTGAAAGAGGTCGAAGGTTCCGGAGGAATTCAATGAAAAGGGCTTGGTTTCGAAAAAGCCCTGTGAGTCGACGGCCAGCCTCTGCCCCTTGAAATCCTGGTAGTATTGACCCCAGAGAATCTCGCCGTCTTTGCCTGTCATTTTTGCCGTGAAACGGCCTTTCCGCTTTTTTTCAGGCGATCCGAGTTTCATCTCAATTCTGCCGGTGATCCGCTCTCCGGCCTTCGTGTGGTCCGCCGAGGCGAAAGCGCCCTCGCTGAGGTCGATAACGGCCGCGGCCTTCCAGACCGCCGATCCGTCGGCGTATCGGCCTTCCGTCTCAAGATCAACGGTGCCCTTTCCCTGGAACGTCCAGTCCCTGTAATCCTCGGGCAAAAGGGGATTAACCAGGGAAAAGATCCGGGAAAGATTCAGGTTGAAGGCGCGCAGGGTGGCATTCCAGCTTCCAGGCTTTACCGTCCCCGTTGCCTGCCCCTTCAGGCTTCCGGCATCGGCGCCGGACGCTTCAAAGGATGTAAGGGAAAATCCGGACGTTTTCTGGTTGTAGGAAAGATTGAACTTCGTTTTGATGTCCTGTATCGAAATCCGTTCCGATCCGTTGCTGCGGGAGAAATTCCTGATGACGGCAGAGGCCCCGTCGAAACGGAGGACATCGGCGGAAAGACCCAGCTGAGTATCGAGCTTTCCTTCGGTGATCTTGAGCTGCCCGAAGGAGCCGGATTCAAGGGATAGTTGAAGGGATCCGGCCCCGGAAGGCCGCGGAGACAGGCGGGACAGGTCGAGAGATACCCCGAGGGAACCCCGGCCGGCCATGTCCGACGTCCTGACGTCAAAGCGGCTTTTGCCGTAAAGCCTGCCGCCTCCCTCAGGGTTGAAATCCCTGATGGTCAGGTCCATTCCCGGAAGGACATAGGCGGAAGACTCCGTCTTCAGCTCCAGTTCGCCGTCCTTCATCTCGAGAAGACGCACCGGTGGCAGTTTCCTGAGGACCGCAAAGGGATCCGTGTCCGATTTTTCCTTTTTCAGAAAAAAGGTGAATTTCGGACCGGTAAGAAGGATCTTCTCCACCTGGATGTTCAGTCCAGCCGAGGCAGCGGCATGGATCTCGGCCCGGTCCAGAGAAAGATCGTAACCCCTGTCCCGGAGGGTTTGAACGCGAAGCCCGTTTACACGGATATTCAGAGGAGGATGAATCGAAATGTCGTCGACGTGCATTGAAAGGCCCGTCAACGGCTCCATCCAGCCCGCAATGGTATTGACAGCCCGGGCTGATTGGAGAAGAGCGGCCAATCCGGCCAGAACGGCAAGTAAAACAGCGAAAACAACGGCAATCCGTAGGGCAATCTTTTTTTTGTTCATAGGCGTTGCTTTAAAAGAATCGCTGGCGCGGTGGAGACGGGCTCGGCCAGCCTCAAAAGTGATCCAGTATCCGACAACGCGACCTTAAAATCAACCCTCTATGCGGAGGTCCTGCTTCACAGCGTATGAACGTTGTGATATGTAGGTTTTCAAAAAGGATGGCTACCCGGATGCCGGCAATGGCCGGGATGATAGGAGAAACCTCGGAATTCCGGCTGAAAATTCCCATGGCGTTCACAATAGGCCGTCTCAGGGAGGTCGGCTGTGGGTAACGCCTTTGCCTTGAGGAAAAATTCATGACTCGAATTCTTATTGTGTATCACTCTCAGACGGGACATACGGAGAAGATGGCACAGGCGGTCTTTGAAGGTGCCAGGGCCATTGAAGGGGTGGATGCCGTGTTAAAGAAAGCCGCCGAGGCGACCCTGGAAGACCTTCTGGCCTGTGACGGCCTTGCCGTCGGCACACCCGAAAATTTCGGCTACATGTCCGGCATGATCAAGGATTTTTTCGATCGGACCTACGAAGGCGCGCAGGGAAAAGTCTTTCGCAAGCCCTTTGTCGTCTTTGTGAGCGCGGGCAACGACGGCACGGGGGCGTTGCGATCCATCGAGCGCATAGCCCTGGGCTACAAATTCAAAACCGTTTTTGCCCCGGTGATCGCCAAGGGAAAACTGACGGAAGATATTCTTGAACAGTGCCGGGAACTGGGAGGAACTCTGGCAGGGGGATGCTCGCTGGGCATCTATTGATCCGAACTGTTTTTGGAGAAACCCGGGAGGACAGGCATGCCGGAATACAACAGCATCCCTGAGGCCGAGGGTGCAATCCTCTACGAGGAATTCGGCAATCTCTACCTCAACATTACCAACCAGTGCAGCGCCCGCTGCGTTTTCTGCGTCCGCTATTTCGCCGACGGTGTGTACGGTTATCATCTCCGCCTTTCCAGGGAGCCGTCGGAGGAGGACATGTTATCGGCGCTTGAACGTCTTGACCTCTCTCAATACAGGGAAGTGGTTTTTACCGGCTTCGGAGAGCCGACCTGCCGGTTCGATTTCGTCCTGAGCATCACGAAGTGGCTGAGCGGAAGGGGAATCTTCGTCCGGCTGGATACCAACGGTCACGCCGCGCTGATCAATCCGGGCCGGGACGTCGTGGCGGAATTGAAAGCGGCAGGGATGAAGGCCGTGTCCGTGAGTCTCAACGCAGAATCGGAGGAAACGTACAACCGGCTGTGCCGGCCCCTGCTGAAAGGATCCTACCAGGCCATGCTCGATTTTACGAAACAAGCCGTGGAGGCGGGCCTTCAAACCCGAATGACCGTTGTGGGAAAGCAGGATATCGACGTCGAGGAATGCAGAAGAATAGCCGACCGGCTAGGGGCTTCCTTCCGCGTGAGATAGTTCCGGAGATTTCAAGGCGGGAGCACACCGTCCCAGGTTCAACGCCATTTTCATTTCCAAAGGCGTTAACGTCCCTGAAATCAAAGAGATAACAGATGCCTTTTAACGACAGTCCCTTCATCGGACCTACCGCCTTTTGATCACGACCAGCGCCATGTCGTCCGCATAGGGTTCATCCTGCCGGAAGGCATCGACGGCATCGAATACGGCATTTCGTATATCCTCTGTGTCCGAGCTGGAAGCACCGTCCAGAAGCGCCTTCAACCGCTCTTCGCCGAAGAGTTCGTCCGTGGCCCCCCTGCATTCGGTAATGCCGTCACTGTAAAGCAGAAGTACATCTCCATCTTCCAGCTTGGTCTCATACGCCTCATATCGGCTGTCGTCCAGGATTCCCAGGGGAATCCCGCTGACTTCCAGGGAAAGCATCCCGCCCGAAGAGCGGCGCAGCAGCGGCTGATTATGGCCTGCATTGGCGTATCGGATCCGGTGATTTCGGGGATTGAGGGTCATCAGGAAACAGGTGATGAAGCGGCCTTCGCCCACCCGGCTGATGAGATCGGCATTGATCTTTTCAAGAAGCAACGAAGGCTCTGAGAATTGCTGCGCCAGCGAACGCACCATGGCCTGCAGGTTGGACATCAGCATGGCCGCGCCGATTCCCTTGCCGACGACATCGGCAATCGTGACCACAAAGGTGCCCCCGACCGCGAAGACATCGAAATAATCTCCTCCCATTTCGCGGCAGGGATGGACGTGGACCGAAAGGTCATATCCTGCGATTGCGGGGATTTCCGCAGGGAAGAGGTGAGCCTGGATGTCCGTTGCCGTCCGAAGTTCGGCATCAAGCCGTCGCTTTTCAATGGCGATCTCGGAGAGCCTGTAATGAGAGATCTTTTCAGATATCAGGGCGCAAAGGGTTGAAAAGAAGAGAAGGTCCACCTCGCCAAAGTGGCGTTCATGCCGGGTCGTATCGAGAAAAAAGACGCCGATCGTCGATTCACCCGAAGCGAGGGGGGCGCATATCGCCGACCGGGTCTTCAGACCGCAGAGGCTGTCGCTCAGATCCAAACCGGCGGAACCGGCCGCGACCCGGATAACGTGAGGCCTGTTATCCGCCATGGCTCGGCGGGCCATTGTTGTGCTCATGGCGAAGGGATCAGAGGAGGGGATGGTCGAGTGGCAGGCGCAGGGAACCAGCTGTCCTGCGTCGTTGAGAAGCATGATGGAGGCCCTTTCCGCACCGGTTTTCTCCACGCAGAGGGTCAGAATGGAGTTCAGAAGCTCTTCAAGCGGCCTGTCCGTCCCGCTCCGGCGTGCAATATCCGCTATCGTTTCCAGCAACTCCGTTGGCGGTGAAGCCGCCTGGACAGGACCTCCGGATGGAGGCGGCGCAATGAGCGTTTCCGCTGCGTCCTCTTCACCGGCTGAATGGACGGTCCCCTTGAGCGGCGGGTCATAAATGATCCGGGCCGCGCCGATTCCGATGATGTCGCCGCGGGAGAGCGCCGCCGACGATATTCTCGTTCCGTTGACAAAGGTTCCGTTCCGGCTTTCCTGGTCCGTCAGGATCGGGTGGCCGCCAAAATGAGCAAAAGTCGCATGCCTCCTGGAAACCGAGGGGTCATCGAGCCTGATTTCATTCTGTGGCAGCCGTCCGATGCGAATCGTCGGTTCCTCGCTGAAAAGGAGGTCCTGCTCTCCTGAAGCGCGTATGATGAGAAACGATGCCACGGTGCAACCCCGGCGTTGATATCCCGATCTGAGGGTCGGCCTCGACGCGATCAGCAACGCATATATAGAGGAGAATCATTGAAACAACACTCTTTTGTGTTGATGCAAGAAAAGGCCCAATATCTTGGTTGCATGCCCGAGGAAACAGAAAAAAGAAAGGGTGTTGGAAGGATATTCGGAGGCTTTACAGCTCCTCGTTCCGCCTCTTGAGCATATCCACGATCAGAAAAAGGGCTCCTATGGAGATGGCGGAGTCGGCGACGTTGAAGGCGGGCCAGTGATAAGGTCCGATGTAAACGTCGAGAAAGTCGATAACCTCACCAAAACGGTATCGATCCGCCAGATTTCCCAGGGCGCCGGCGAGGATGAAGGCAAGGGGAATCAGGAGCCACAGGTCTTCGATTTTGTTGTGGAGAAGGTAGTACAGGATGAGGCCTGCGGCCACCAGGGTCACGAGGGAAAAAAACGCCCCCCTGAAAAAAGGGGACGCATTGGACAGAAAACCAAAAGCGGCTCCAGGGTTTCGGATGTAGGTCAGGTTGAAGAATCCTGAAATGACCGGGACGGACTCGTAGAGCTGGAACGAGGAAACGACATAGCACTTCGTGAGCTGATCCAGCAGCATCACGAGCCCTGCCGTGAGAAAGAAGATGAGGAGGCTTTTCCTGGTCATGATCAGGCCCGGAGATTCTCAAGGCACCGGTCACAGATCCCGGGATGCTCGGAATCTCCGCCTACCGCTTCACTATACATCCAGCAGCGGTTGCATTTGACGCCCCTGGCGCGCGTCACATCGATCAGCAGCCCTTCGAAATCCGATCCCGGGCAGGGAGCCGGTTCCGACATCCCGGCGGCGGGGACGATTCTCATCTGGGAAACAATCAGGAGGCTCCGCAATTCTTCAAGATGAGCTTCGAGAAAGGCCCTCAGATTCTCCGGTGGTGCCAGATCAATGCAGGCATCAAGAGAATGCCCGATGATTTTGTTCTTCCTGGCCGCTTCGATGACCTTGCCGATCTCGCCCTTCAGGGCAATCATCCTGGTCCACCCGTCGGCGAGTTCCGTATCCGTATAGGCCGCATCTACATCCGGGAACTGGGCGAGGTGAACGCTTGCGGCTTTGCCTTCATAGGAGGGAAGGGCCGCCCAGATCTCTTCCGCGGTAAAGGTCAGAATGGGGGCGAGAAGCCTTGTCAGGGAGCTGGCAATCGAAAACATGGCCGTCTGTGCCGATCGGCGCTGCCTGGAATCGGCCCTGGAGGTGTAAAGCCGGTCCTTGAGCACATCGAGGTAAAGGGAGCTCAAGTCGACCGTGCAGAACTGATAGAGAGCGGAAAAGGCGCCATGGAACTGAAAGCTGTCATAGGATGCCTTGACTTTCTGGATCAGCTCCTGGAGCCGGTGCAGGGCCCAGCGGTCCATGGGCTCCATCTCCCCGTAGGGGAGGGAATGCGAAGCGACGTCGAAGTCATAGAGGTTTCCCAGGATAAAGCGGCTGGTATTGCGGATCCGGCGATAGGCTTCCACCAGTCGCTTGAGGATTTCGTCGGAAATGCGGATGTCATCGGTATAATCCGCCGAAGCCACCCAGAGGCGCAGGATTTCCGCACCGTACGCGTCAATGACCTGGTGGGATTCAATGACGTTGCCCACGGATTTGGACATCTTCTTGCCCTCTCCGTCTACGACGAAGCCGTGAGTCAGGACGTTGCGGTATGGGGCGCGGTTCCGCGTTCCCACCGATTCAAGCAGCGAAGAATGAAACCAGCCTCGGTGCTGGTCGTTGCCCTCCAGGTACAGATCTGACGGGGAGCGGAGGTTGGGCCAGCGCTCAAGGACGGCGGCGTGGCTGACTCCGGAATCGAACCAGACATCGAGAATGTTCGTTTCCTTGTGGAATTCAGTCCCCCGACACTCCGGGCAGAGGGTTCCCGGCGGAAGGAGGTCCGCCGCCTCCCGCTCGAACCACACGTCGGCGCCGAACTGGCGTACCAGGCTCACCAGGTGATTCATGATCTCCGACGTCATCAGGTGCGCTCCGCAGTTCTCGCAGTAGAACATGGTGATCGGCACGCCCCAGAGGCGCTGGCGGGAGATGCACCAGTCCGGGCGGTTTTCGATCATCCCGTAAATCCGGTCCCTTCCCCAGGAGGGAATCCAGCGCACGCTTTCCACCGCTTCCAGCGCCTTTTTCCTCAGGTCGTTCTTTTCCATGGAAATGAACCATTGCTCCGTGGAGCGGAAGATGATGGGGCTCTTGCACCGCCAGCAGTGAGGATAGGAATGTTCGATATCCACAAGGCCGAGGAGGGCGCCGACTTCCTTGAGCTTCCGGTTGACGCTGTCATTGGCGTCGAAGACGAACTCTCCGGCGAAATCGGCCACGTCGGAGGTAAAGCGGCCGTCTGCATCGACGGGGGCGTAGTTGTCAAGGCCGTATTTCATGCCGATTTCGTAGTCTTCCTGCCCGTGGCCCGGGGCAATGTGGACACAGCCTGTTCCGGCGTCGAGGGTCACAAAAGGAGCCAGGATCACGAGACTTTCCCGATCGATCAGGGGATGGCGGGCTTTGAGCCCCTCGAGGACCGCACCGGGAAATTCATCCAGGATTTCATAGGATTTGCCGCGGAAACCGAAGGCGTCGATGCAGTAATCCAGCATGTCCTTGGCAAGGATCAGCACATCCTCGTCGAACGAGACCGCGATGTACTCGAATTCCTCATGGAGGGCGATGGCCAGATTGGCGGGTATTGTCCACGGCGTTGTCGTCCAGATGACGATGCTGACCTTCTTTCCGGCCAGTTTGGGACGAACCGCCGCGATATCGGAAATCAAGGGGAACTTCACATAGATCGAGGGTGTGGAGTGATCGGCATATTCCACCTCCGCCTCGGCCAGCGCCGTCTTGCAGGAGGCGCACCAGTAAACGGGCTTCTTGCCTTTGTAAACCGAACCGCTCAGGTAAAGCTTGCCGAACTCCTCGACCGTGGTCGCCTCGTAATCGTAGCTCATGGTCAGATAGGGATTGTCCCACTCCCCGAATACGCCGAGCCGCTTGAACTGCTCCCTCTGGATATCCACGAATTTATCGGCGTATACCCGGCAGAGGCGCCTTTTTTCAGCCTGGGACAATTCCGCCTTTTTCTCGCCGAGTTCCTTATCCACCTGATGCTCGATGGGCAGGCCGTGGCAGTCCCATCCGGGCACAAACACACAGTCATAGCCCGTCATGCTTCTGGACTTGATGACGATGTCCTTGATGATCTTGTTCAGGGCGGTTCCAAGATGGATGTTGCCGTTGGCGTAAGGTGGTCCGTCGTGAAGAATGTATGTTTTCCGACCCGTTGAAACCTCACGAATCAGGTCATAAATGTGCATTTCATCCCATTTTTTGAGCTGTTCCGGTTCTTTCTTGGTGAGGTTCGCCTTCATGGGGAAATCTGTTCTGGGCAGGTTCAGGCTTTCTTTGTAATCCATGTGTAACTCCTCGATATTCAATGAAAAAAGGAATATTAAAAAATCCTTCGGCTGAGATCTCGGCTCAGGAGAAAGAAAATAAAGATGCAGTCGAAGCGGCAAGGGCTTAGCAGGAGCGAATATCCAGTTTTTCCGACGGGATGTCTGTCACCGTGCATCGGCCAAGGCTGTGCCCTATCACAGAAGATCCTGATTTTCAAGTCAAAGTAATCGGTATCGGAGAGGGGTTAGATGGGAGAGTCGGCAGTCTCGAAATGAAAATATTCCCATCAAAGCGTGTTTTTTGAAACAACGGTATCCTTCCGCCAGGCCTTGTCATCCCGGTCCGGGTAATCGATGTTGTAATGCAGGCCCCTGCTCTCTTTCCTGAGCTTGGCGCATTGGACGATGAGACCGGCGGCGGTTGTGATGTTGCGAAGCTCGATGAGATCCTTTGTAATAAAGAATTGCTGGTAATATTCGTCAATTTCCCTGCTGATCATATCGATGCGACGCTGCGCCCTCTCCAGACGCTTGTCGGAGCGTACGATCCCCACGTAGTTCCACATGCAGCGCCGGATCTCGTCCCAGTTATGGGACACAACGACGGATTCATCGCTCTCGTTGGCCGCCTGCTGCCCCCAGGGAGGGATCGTGACGGACAGTTTCCCCCGGTGAGGAAACAGGTCGGAAATCTTGACAAAGGCCCGATGGGAATAGACGACGGCTTCGAGAAGGGAATTGCTGGCCAGGCGATTGGCTCCGTGAAGGCCCGTGCAGGACACCTCGCCGAGGGCGAAGAGACGGTCGATGTTCGTTTCGCCGCAATGGTTCACCACCACCCCTCCGCAGAGGTAGTGGGCCGCGGGGACGACTGGAATGGGCTCGCTGGTCATGTCGATGCCGAACTCCAGGCATTTGTGGTAAATGTTGGGAAACCGGTCTATCAGGAACGCCTTATCCTTGTGGGAAATGTCCAGGAGGACGTAATCGTCTCCCGATTTTTTCAGCTCGAAGTCGATGGCTTTGGCCACCACATCACGGGGCGCCAGGCTTTTCATGGGATGATACCTGTCCATGAAGGGTTCACCGCTTTTAAGCTTCAGGATTCCTCCTTCTCCACGGACGGCCTCGCTGATGAGAAAAAATTTGGCTTCGGGATGGTAGAGGCAGGTGGGGTGAAACTGGATAAACTCCATGTTTGAGATCAGTGCGCCAGCCCGGTATGCCATGGCTACGCCGTCCGCCGTTGCGATATCCGGGTTGGTGGTGATCAGGTAAACCTTGCCCGCTCCGCCTGTCGCCAGGATGACGTAGTCAGCAATGAAGGTATGAACTTCATTGCGAAGAATGTCGAGGACATAAGCACCAAGGCACCGGCCCGGCACCCCCGCGTCACGCCCCTCCGGAGGCGGCATCAGAATCAGATCGACGGCCAGGTGATTTTCGTAAACGGAAATTCTGGGATCGGCCCCGGTCTTTTCATTGAGGGCCCGTTCAATTTCACTTCCTGTCAGGTCCTTCGCGTGGAGGACCCGCCGCATGGAATGGCCGCCCTCGCGACCAAGGTCGTAAACCGCAGTAGACCCCGGCTGAGACCTGGTGAACTCGACGCCCCATTCAACGAGCTCTTTGATCCTTTCAGGGGCTTCCGTTACGACGAAGTTGACGACCTCCTCCCTGCAGAGACCCGCTCCGCAAAGGATCGTATCCCGGATATGATATTCGAAGCGGTCCGTTGAATCCGACACAGCGGCGATGCCGCCTTGCGCGTAATTCGTGTTTGCTTCGGATTTTTCTTTTTTTGTGACAATCGCAACCGTGCCGAGTTCGGCCGCCTTGATGGCAAAGCTAAGTCCAGCGATGCCGCTGCCGAGAACCAGGAAATCCGTTTTAATTTCCATAGAGAATCCTGTCTTTCAGGTCATAGGTTCAGAGAAAAGTTTATTTACAACAGGGACTTTTTTCTATATAAACCAACACCAGTATTTGTAAAAGGAAATTATTCAGTCATGATCGTTTTAGGAATCGAATCTTCCTGTGATGAGACAGCGGCGGCCGTCGTGCGCGACGGACGGGTCCTGCTTTCCAATGTCATTGCATCCCAGATCAAGGAACACTCAAAATACGGGGGCGTGGTGCCGGAGATTGCGTCGCGCAGACACATGGAGGCCATTATTCCCGTCATTCTTCAAGCGCTTGACGATTCAGGGATGGAATTGTCCGATATCGAAGGGATCGCTGTCACCAGAGGGCCCGGGCTCGTAGGCTCTCTCCTGGTCGGCCTTTCGGTGGCCAAGGCGCTGGCATTTTCCCGGAAGCTTCCCTGGGTCGGAGTCAATCACCTGGAAGCGCATATCGCCTCCGTCTTTCTCTCCGAAAACGTTCCTCGTTTCCCCTTTGTGGCCCTCGTCGTATCCGGGGGGCATACCAACATCTACTTCGTGGAAAATTTCGGGGTGTTCGCCATTCTGGGGCAAACGAGGGATGACGCCGCCGGGGAAGCCTTTGACAAGGCGGCGAAGCTCCTGGATATCGGCTATCCCGGAGGCGTGATCATAGACAGGCTTGCGCGGGAAGGCGATCGGACGCTACTGTCCTTTCCCAGGGCCATGAGAGACAGCCTCGACTTCAGCTTCAGCGGGGTCAAAACATCTCTTGTCGTCCATGTCAAAAAACATGGAAAGCCGTCAACCCGGGAGGAACTTGCCCATCTGGCCGCGGGATATCAGGAGGCCATCGTTGATGTCCTGGTTGAAAAGACCCTGAAGGCCGCCGAACTGAAATCGGTCAGCCAGATCGTGGTCTGCGGAGGTGTGGCCTCCAACAGCCGCCTGCGAGAACATTTTGCAGACAGAACCGCGGAATGCGGAATAGATCTCTTTGTGCCGCCTCCCATCCTCTGCACGGATAACGCCGCCATGGTTGCCGTGGTGGGAAACAACCTTCTCGGCAGGGGGATCACCGATGAATTCAGCCTGAATGCCGTATCGCGATGGCCGCTCGATGCAACCCTTTCGTGCCGGTAGATCATGATCTTGAAAAAACGGCTACAGGGAATTTATCAGCAGTTCATAAGCCTCAAAGGAGATCCGGGCTCTCTGGCCAGGGGGGCCGCCATGGGTGTTTTTGTCGGCGCCACGCCGACAATCCCGCTGCATACCGTTTTGGTGATTCTCTGTGGGTTTCTTTTCAAGACCAACGTGTCTTCTGCCTGCCTCGGGTCGTGGCTCGTATCCAACCCTCTGACCATCCCCTTGCTTTATATCACGGAGTACCAGATCGGTCTGTTGATCCTCGGACGTGGAAAGGGCGAACTCGTCCTGACGGAATATTCCTTGGCGGCTCTTCTCCAACTGGGTTGGGCCGTTATCGTGCCCCTGCTCGTCGGGGGAGTCGTTCTGGCCGCCTTCCTTTCCGTTCCGGCTTATTTTCTTTCTTACCGGCTTATCTGTGCAATCCGGAAAAAGAGACCCCATGAAATCCATCCGACAGATTCTCTCTGATCACGCGGTCCGACCGTCAAAGCGACTGAGCCAATCGTTTCTTGCCGATTCCTCCATCATGGAAAGGATCGTGGAAGCGGCCGACATTCAGGACATGGAAACCGTCGTGGAGATCGGTTCCGGGCTGGGGCTGATGACGGCTCTCATTGCCGGGCTGGCCAGGCGGGTGACGGCAGTGGAAATCGATGGGAGGCTGATTCCCATTCTCGAGGAGCAGCTTGAAGGCTACCGCAACGTGGAAATCATTCAGAAAGATATCCTTGACTATGATTTTGCGGAGGCCAAAGGGGACAACCCCGAGCAGAAGATCAAGGTGATCGGAAATATTCCATACGGCATATCTTCTCCAATCCTGTTTCATCTTCTGAGCAACCGGAAACATCTCTCGACGGCCGTCCTGATGATGCAGAAGGAAGTGGCCGAGCGCCTCCGTGCGGTCCCCGGGACGAAGGCATACGGCATTCCATCCGTCCTGTTCGGACTGTTCACCCGAATCTCAATGGAACGGGACGTGGCCCCCGGCAGCTTTTATCCGAAACCCGAGGTAACCTCCTCGGTGCTGAAGATTTCATTTTCCGACGAACCGCTGTTTCCCGTCCGCGATGTCGCCCTGTTTTCCCTCCTGGTCAGAACCGCCTTTGCGAAGCGGCGCAAAACCCTGTTCAATAACTTGAAGAGCCTCATGGCGCAGGGCCCGGATAACAAAAATCTGCAGGATTTGCTGGCTTCCCTGGGAATCGGTGAAACGAGAAGGGCGGAAGAGCTGTCAATCCAGCAATATGCGGCGCTGTGCAACGCCCTTTTCGAGATAAAAAAACGCAATAAATATTCTTGACAAGCCAGAGGTCTGTCTGTATAGAAATTTTAACCGCTTGGATCCGCAAAAGGACTGAGACGGAAGGCGCATGAAGCTGATTTATCTAGGGATAAAAGCCTCCCCGTTCAGGACGGTGAGGTTTTTTTTATGGAGAATAACAACCGATGAACATCATTGGTACGGTTCAGGAGATGCAGCGCTATTCGGAAGCCCTGAGAAATTCCGGGAAAAGGGTCGCCTTCGTGCCGACCATGGGCTATTTTCACGACGGCCATCTCAGCCTGATGCGTGAAGCGAGAAAAAGAGGGGACTGCGTCGTTGTCAGCATCTATGTCAATCCCACCCAGTTCGGACCTTCGGAGGACCTGGACAAATATCCACGGAACTTCGAAAGAGATAGGCAATTAGCGGAAGATGCCGGTGCGGACGTCATTTTTTTCCCCAGCAATGCCGAGATGTATCCCGAGCACTACCAGACCTATGTGAACGTCGAGGAAGTCACGAAAAATCTCTGCGGGTTGTCACGACCGGGTCATTTTCGCGGCGTAGCAACGGTATGCGCCAAGTTGTTCAATATGGTGAAACCCCATCTGGCCATCTTCGGTAAGAAAGATTTTCAGCAGCTGGTTACGATCAAGCGGATGGTTGCTGATTTGAACATGGATCTCGAGATTGTCGGCATGCCGACGACAAGGGAGCAAGACGGACTCGCCATGAGTTCCCGAAATGTTTATCTGAGCCCGGAAGAACGGCAATCGGCCCTATGTTTGAGCCGGTCCCTGAAGAAAGCCAAAGAGCTGTTCGATCAGGGTGAGCGGGACGCCGGCCGGATACTGGACGAGATCACGGGTTACATCGAAGGAGTCCCCTCGACCCGGATTGATTACGCCAGGATTTGCAGCACGACCACCATGAAGGATATCGACCGCCTGGAGGACGAATCCGTTATGGCCCTTGCTGTTTTTGTCGGCTCCACGAGGCTTATAGACAATTACGTGTTCGGTGAAGAACTGAACATCGAATAAAAAAGAAAATACGAGATCGGGCAGGGAGCGGCTCCTGGCTCGGCGGGAAGGTGAATCCATGCAAAGGATGATGCTTAAATCCAAAATTCACAGAGCGACTGTAACGGATGCAGATCTTCATTACGAGGGCAGCATCACCATTGATGAAAATCTGATGGACGCTGCCGGACTTTTGCCCTATGAAAAAGTGTCCATTTATGATGTGAATAATGGTGAGCGTTTTTCCACATATGTGATAACAGGCAAACGGGATTCAGGGACGATCTGCCTCAACGGTGCTGCGGCAAGAAAAGTTGCAAGAGGGGACCTGGTCATTATTGCCAGTTACGTATTTGTCGACGGCGATGAAGCGAAGGGCTGGAAGCCCACCGCAATCTTCGTCGACGAGGATAACCGTATCAAACATTAAAGCCGATCGCAGTGGCATGTTTATATGGACAGTGGTGATCCACTGGTTCGCCGGGGTTCATTTGTTTTTTTATTCTTATGTGAAATATGGCAAGAGAGTTGTGGCCAGGGGCATGGGGGAAGCGTCATGCCCCTGTTTTGTTGTTCCTGTGCCGAAGGAAACTATTCATGGTCCCTTTTTTGCTAAATTTAAAAACGGGATAGACTTCACTGAAAGCGGCCGCATTTCGATAGCATGACATCCTTGGGGAAAAAACTGAGAGGAATTTTTTTAACAGGACTTGCCGTCACTGTTCCTCTGGGATTGACGATTTATATCCTGTCCTTTCTCGTCAGGATGATGGATAGCCTCCTGGACATCATCCCCCGGCCTTACCAGCCGGGAACGCTCCTGGGTATGCACATTCCGGGTTTGGGGATGATCGTCACCCTGGCGGTCATTTTTGTCTGCGGACTTCTCACGCAAAGTTATCTGGGGACTAAGCTCGTCACGTTTGGAGAATCCCTTCTTGACAAGATTCCCGTAGTCCGCAGTATTTATCAGGCAACGAAACAGATTTTCGAACATCTTTTCATCAATAAGAATCAGAGCTTTAAAAAAGTTGTTCTTGTTGAATTTCCCCGGAAGGGGGTATATAGTCTCGGTTTTGTTACCGGAATAACGGGGCAAGAATTTTCCAGCAGGACGGGTGAAGAGGCCCTTCATGTTTTTATTCCCAAAACACCCAACCCGACCGCAGGATTTTTTATCATGGCCCGCAGCGATGATCTCATTGAACTGGATATGACCGTCGAGGCCGCCTTTACGCTCATCATATCCGGTGGGATCGTCACGCCGCCGAACCGACCGGGCAGTCGGAGTCTTTCCAAAAGCCAAACAAGGGTCGTCATGGCGGACGTCTAATGCCAAGGGTAACAAGAGACACGGAAATCTGATCGATACGAAAAAAGAGAACTAAAGGAGAACAATAGATGCGTATTACTTCTGAAAGCGTCAAGGTGGGGCATCCGGACATTGTTGCGGATTCCGTTGCCGCAAATATCATTGCAGCCATTCTTGACAGAGAAAAAGAACGAGGCTTAACGGTGGACAACATGCCCCATTGCGGAATCGAAGTCTTCCTGGGAAAGGGGCTTTGCATCGTGGGCGGTGAAGTGGCAACCCGCATTTATGTGGACATCGAACGATGTGTCCGTGACACCGTTTTGAGGCTCGGGTATTGCGACTATGAGCTGGGCCTCAACGGGAACTCCATGGGCATCCTGAATACGATTATTCCTCAGTCGCCGGACATCAACATCGGCACGCGGGCTGACCTGGGAAAGTACAAGGAAATCGGGGCAGGAGACCAGGGGATTATCTTCGGATTCGCCTGTGACGAAACTCCTGAACTGCTTCCCCTGCCCTATGTGCTGGCTACCAAGATGATGAGGGCCTTCGAGGAAGCGGACAATCCCGTCTTTGCCCCCGATGGAAAGGGCCAGGTGACCGTGGAATATGACAGTGAAGGAAAGCCGCTACGGGTGGCAACCGTATTGATGTCCAACGCCATTGACTACCGGCATGTGCCGGCAGGTTTCCGGAACAGCATTGAGCCTCTTGCCAAGCAGATCGCCATGAACTGTTTGAAGGACTGGGTGGATGAACAGACAGATTTCCTGTTCAACCCGACGGGTGAATGGCAGGCCGTCAATTCCTGCAGCTCCGCAGACTCCGGCGTGACCGGCAGAAAACTGGTGGTCCAGCTTTATGGAGGCTACCCAGGTGCTCAGATCGGAGGCGGCTCCGTTGTAAACAAAACTCCGGAAAAGGTGGACTGTTCCGCAGCGCTTGGCGCGCGCTATGTGGCCAAGAATATCGTTGCCGCCGGGCTGGCGCGGAAATGCGCCATCCAGCTGTCCTATGCAATCGGCATTGCCCGACCGATCTCCATCTATGTGCACACCTTCGGGACGGGAATCGTTTCAGATCAGAAAATCGGAACCCTCATCCGGGAATACTTCGATCTTTCGCCGCGGGGAATGATCGAACGGTTCAACCTTCTCGACGGAGAGATCTACAGAAAACTGCCCAAGTCGCTCTTCCTGGACGATTATCTCTGGGAAACGACGGATATGGTGGAGCCGTTAAAAGGGGCCGCCAACATATAAACAGGAACAATGACATTGTCCGCGGAACAGGAGGAAGAGATGAGTTTCCTGGAGATTGACGCTTCATGGCCGTACCGGGTGGCGGATCTGTCCCTTTCAGAATGGGGAAGAAAGGAGATGGCTCTGGCGGAAAACGAAATGCCTGGGCTGATGGCCGTGCGGGAAAAGTACGGCCGGCAGAAACCCCTGGCGGGCCTGAAGGTGATGGGCAGCCTGCACATGACCATTCAGACGGCCATGCTGATCGAGACGCTGAACATTCTGGGTGCGGACATCCGCTGGGCTTCGTGCAATATTTTTTCCACGCAGGACCATGCCGCCGCGGCGATTGCAGAAGCAGGCACGGCGGCGGTCTTTGCCTGGAAGGGCGAAAGCCTGGAAGAGTACTGGTGGTGTACGGAGCAGGCACTGACATGGCCCGACGGCGGCGGCCCCGATCTCCTTGTCGACGATGGGGGTGATGCAACCCTGTTTGTCCATCAGGGGGCCCGCGTCGAAAAAGATCCCGGCCTCCTGGAGAAAAAGCAGGACAACAAAGAGATGCAGATTATCATGGAGCGGATGAAGAGATCTCTCTCCAGGGACAGGAATCGCTGGACACGCGTGGCTGCGGGCATTCTGGGCGTATCGGAAGAAACGACAACGGGTGTTCACCGCCTTTATTCAATGGCCAGGGAGGGAGAGCTTCTCTTCCCGGCCATTAATGTCAATGATTCCGTCACAAAGTCGAAGTTTGACAATCTCTATGGGTGCCGGGAATCGCTGGCCGACGGGATCAAGCGGGCAACGGACATCATGGTCGCTGGAAAGGTGGTTGTCGTCTGCGGCTATGGAGACGTCGGCAAGGGCTGCGCCCAGTCGATGCGCGGATTCGGTGCGAGGGTCCTTGTAACCGAAATTGACCCCATCTGCGCCCTTCAGGCGGCGATGGAAGGATATGAGGTCAAGAGGCTCGACGACGTCGTCGGCCAAGGGGATATTTTCGTGACGGCCACCGGGTGCTGCGACGTCATTACCGGGGAGCATATGGAGCGCATGAAAAATGAGGCGATCATATGCAACATCGGCCATTTCGACAGTGAAATCGCCATGCATTACCTGGAAGAAAACCGGGAGTGTAAGAAGGAAACCATAAAACCACAGGTAGACAAATGGACCCTGTCCTCAGGGCGCTCCATCATTGTTCTGGCGGAAGGGCGCCTGGTGAATCTGGGCTGCGCGACGGGCCACCCCAGCTTTGTCATGAGCAACAGTTTTACCAATCAGTGCCTGGCACAGATCGAACTCGCTTCGAAAAAATACAAGCCTGGAGTCTATACCCTGCCCAAGAAGCTGGACGAGGAAGTCGCCCGTCTGCACCTGGGACGCTTGGGAGTCCACCTGACAACGCTGTCCCCAAAGCAGGCGAACTATCTGGGGGTTCCCGTTGAAGGCCCCTATAAGGCGGAGCACTATCGGTATTGAGATCGATGCCGAAAAAGCCTTCCATTATGTCCTGACGTGTTTGAAACGATACAGCGCAGCCGCTCCGAAGAGGAGGTTTGCCAGCCAGGCCGCGAGAAGGGGAGGGAGGTTTCCCGATCTTCCCAGAGACATGGCGAAGGCGTAAAGAATCCAGTAAGAAAATCCAATGGTGACGCCGACGAAGATGCTTCCCGCAAGCCCTCCGCTCCGTTCTGTTTTCACGGAGAAGGAGATTCCGAGAATGGCCAGGATGACGCACACAAAGGGAAAGGCGATCTTTCCGTGCAGATCGGCCAGGTATCTCGTCGCGTCATAGCCTTCGGAACGAATTTTCCGTACATACTTTCTTAATTCAAAATATCCCATCTGCTCGGAATCTTTCTGGACTACCTGAAAATCCGACGGCTTTTCGGGCAGGTCCAGGATTTTTTCATCAAAGCGCTCCATCAGGGGAAATCCCGCCTCGTCAAAGCGAACGATCAGAAGGTTGTAAAAGATCCAGTGATCCCTGTTCCACACGGCCCGATCCGCATCGACGCGCATGACGAGATTCATCCCGCGATCGAGGTAATTGAGGGTGATTCCCTGGAGGATGTTGTTTTTCGGATCAAAAAGCTTGAAGCTGTAAATCCCCCTGGCGCCTCGATACCAGATCTGTTCCTTTTTGAAAGCCCCGTGGAGTTCCTTCTTCTGGATGTCTACCCTCATGATGTATTCAGCTTTCGCGTTTGCATAGGGAGTGATCAATTCACTGAACAGAAAAGAGAAAAGCGTGATCAGGAAAGAAAGGATCATGATTGGAACGGACGAACGGTAGATGCTGATGCCGTTGGCCTTCATGGCCACAATTTCACTGTTTCTCGACAGGGATCCGAAGGTCAGCAAGGCCGATAGAAGAACGGCCGCAGGAATGGTTAACGAAAGCATCATGGGAATGCGGAAGAAGAAATAAGCGGCCACCTGATCAAAGGAGGCGCTTTTTCTGGCGAGGATCCTGAGCTGGTCAAAAAACTCGACGATGAGAAAAAGCGAGAGAAAAGAGACCATGACCAGGAGAAAAAATCTGAGAAATTCTCTTGTTATATAGCGATCGAGGGTGATCATGAATGTTTCTGACTCCTCCGGACCTTGTTGCGATTCAAAAATTTATGAAGGGCGGATGGGGACATCCATTTAATCTGCCGTTCTGCCGCCGCGGTCAAGTAAAGAGAAAGACCCGTCATGCAGAAAAGGAGTGTCGGCATCCATGAGCCGAGCAGCGGGGGCAATTTCCCCGTAGTGACCAGCGCATCGCAGCCCAGCTGCAGAAGATAGTAGAGCAAGACCGTCATCAGCCCGAGGGTAAACCCCCTTGCCTTCACGGAACGGTGCCGGCTTTTGATGCCGAGAGGGATGGCGAGAATGCCGAACATCAGGCATGAAAAAGGGATGGTGAATTTTTTGTTCAGTTCGAGCACATATTCCCGATAATTTTTATCCGCCTGCCGGCTGTTCTTGATGTTGAGAATCAATTCCCGGGGAGTCATTTCTTTGGTTGACTTTGAACGCTCCTTCCGGGCTTCGCTCAACGCAGAGGGAACATCGAGATTGATGTCGTAATACTGGAAGTCCATCTTACGGAAATTTTTTTTATCCTTGGAAACAGAATAGGTGCTTCCGTTTTCAAGCCTCAAGGTGACGTCCATGGATTTCGGATCAGAGATCAGAAACGCCTGTTTGGCAATAATGGTCGCCGGCTCCTCGTCGGTTCGCTGATCTGAAACAAGGACCCCCTCCATGGAAAAGTCCCTGTCGGAAATCGTGTCCGCGTACAAAAGAATGCCTTTAAAGTCCGCGATAAACACTTTCTCCTTGATACCGATGCCTGCCTTGCTCCTCGCAACGCTGTACAGAAGGGTCTTCGTCGCCATATTGCTGTAGGGTGCGAGAAAAAAAGTAGAAAAGGCCGTAAGCAGCAGGGCCGCAAAAGCGATCAGAAGTATCGGCGGAGTCAGCCTGTACAGGCTGACTCCGGAGGCCTTCAAGACGGTGAATTCGCTGTCGCTGGAAATTCTTCCCAGGGCGATGAGAATGGAAATAAGCAGTGCTATGGGAATCGTAAAGACGAAGAACGAGGGCAGCAGGAAAAGGATCAGCTGCACGATGGCGATGAGGCCGACCCCTTTGTTGATCATCAGATCCATCAATTGGAGAATCTTTCCCATCAGCAGAACAAATGTCATTACAAACAGCACGATGCCGAAGGGTTGCAGGATCTCTTTAATCAGGTAGCGATCGATGATTTTCACTTTAAACCGTTCCTTCAATGAAACAGACCCCTTTCCTGTACCGGAAGAATAAACTCCTCCAGTTAAAAGAAGATTGACGATTTGTCAATTTCAAATGAGGGCAGATCATGATTGACCGGGAAAGCGGAGGGTGCTACTAAGAAATAACCTTGGTGGAAAGAGCCGCTCTTCAGGGTCATACTTCTGAATTTCTGGAAATAAGGAGAATCCTGTGATTGATCTGCATACCCATACGTTTTTCAGCGACGGCCAACTTCTTCCGTCCGAACTCGTCAGGCGCGCGATCGTTGTCGGATATCGCGCCATAGCCTTGACCGATCATGGGGATCATTCGAATATTCCTTCGATCCTACCCGGTATTGTAGCCGTCTGCAAAAAACTTTCAATAGCCCATGGCATTCCCGTTCTGCCCGGAATCGAACTGACCCACGTCCCGCCCATGTACATCAGAGAGCTGGCCGTGGAAGCCAGAGGACTGGGGGCAAAAATCATTGTCGTCCACGGTGAGACTCTTGTGGAGCCGGTCATGGAGGGAACGAACCTGGCCGCGCTGTCGGCGCCCATCGATATCCTTGCCCACCCCGGGCTGATTGGAGAAGAGGAGGCTCTTCTGGCGGCAAAAAGCAACATCTGCCTGGAGCTCACGACACGAAAGGGGCACTCTCTTTCGAACGGCCATATTGTGAAGATGGCCGTTCAGTATCATTTTCCTCTGGTGCTCAATACGGACAGTCATGAATCGAGCAATCTCACCACGCGGGCCATGGCCGTGAAAATTGCCAGGGGGGCGGGGATGCACGAAGAAGACATTCCCGCCCTTTTTAAAAATTCAGAAATTCTTGTGAAAAAAGCGCTGGAGTACAGATAGGAAGCAGCCAAAAAGCCTACCTCGAAATTCTTCAGAACAACACCATGCCATCCGAAGGATAGCCTGCGAATGTTCAAGGTCGTTGGATCGTTCCACGTCACCATGCCTGCTGTCAACTTTTATAAAATTTATCTCTTGATTATGAATCAATATATGGTATGGTGTTCCACCATAATGCCCAACATCTTGTTGGTAGACCGCATAAAAACATTATATCAGGTCAACTGCTGATTGCAAAAGGAGCGTTCTGATGTATTCGGAGATCATCAAAAGGGATGGAAGGCTGGTTAAATTTGACGCAGAAAAGATCACCTCCGCCATTGCAAAGGCGGGCCTCGCGACGGGAGAATTCGACGGCAAAACGGCTCGAAAGTTAACCATCAGGGCGTTGAGCCTGGCGGAAAAGCTTTTTGGAGGTTCTACACCGTCTGTCGAGGAAATTCAGGACATTGTTGAGGAAGTTCTCCTGTCGACTTCCTATCGGCGAACGGCAAAAGCCTATATCATCTATCGGGATCAGCATGCCCGGCTGAGGGAAATTACGAACCGTATGGAAGTTGAGCTGGTCGATTCCTATCTGAAGAAAAAAGACTGGAAGATCAACGAAAACAGCAATATGGATTATTCCCTGCAGGGATTGAACAACTACATATCCTCGGAAGTCAGCAAAATATACTGGCTCAACGAAGTCTATTCGCCGGAGGTCCGAAAGGCGCACAGCGATGGAGATTTCCACATCCATGATCTGAGCCTGTTATCTGTGTATTGTGTCGGCTGGGATCTTCTCGATCTCCTGATGAATGGTTTCAAGGGGGTATCCGGCAAGGTTGAAAGCAGGCCGGCCAGGCATCTTCGCAGCGCCCTGGGGCAGGTGGTTAACTTTTTCTATACACTCCAGGGTGAAGCCGCAGGAGCGCAGGCCTTTTCAAACTTCGACACCCTCTTGGCCCCTTTCATCCGCTATGACGGCCTGACTTTCGACGAAGTGAAGCAGGCGCTGCAGGAATTTATCTTCAACATCAATGTGCCGACACGAGTCGGTTTTCAGACGCCCTTTACAAACGTGACCCTCGATGTGACGGTTCCACGCTACTACGCCGGCCAGAATGTAATCATCGGCGGAGAGCCCCGCAGGGAAACCTATTCCGAATTCCAGGAAGAAATGAACCTGTTCAACTCGGCTTTTCTGCAGGTGATGGCTGAGGGTGATGCGAAAGGGAGGGTCTTCACCTTTCCGATTCCAACATACAACATCACCCGGGATTTCAACTGGGATAATCCGAATTTAAAAGACCTCTGGGAAATGACGGCAAAATACGGCGTTCCCTATTTCTCCAACTTCATCAATTCCGAGATGAATCCCGAAGACGCCAGGAGCATGTGCTGCCGGTTGAGAATCGACAACCGTCAGCTGCAGGTTCGGGGAGGGGGGCTTTTCGGCTCCAATCCGCTGACCGGTTCTATCGGGGTTATCACCATGAATATGCCCCGCATCGGCTACCTCTCCAATTCGGAGCATCATTTTCTGGATCGGCTGGACCGTCTGATGGCTCTGGCCCGTGAAAGTCTGGAGACCAAAAGAAAGGTCCTGGAAAATTTCACGGACCGAAATCTCTATCCCTATACGAAATACTATCTGAGAGGCGTAAAGGAGCGATTCGGTGAATATTGGAAAAACCACTTCTCCACCATCGGTCTTGTAGGGATGAATGAAGCCTGCCTGAATCTATTCGGCAGAAGCATAGGGACACGCGAGGGGCAGGAATTTGCGAAGAGGGTCCTGGATTTCATGAGGGACCGGCTTGTGGAGTTTCAGAACGAGACGGGAAACAACTACAATCTTGAATCGACGCCGGCTGAAGGGACCTCATACCGCCTGGCCCAGATGGACCGGAAAAAATACCCGGACATCCTCGTGGCTGCATCTGAGCAGGACGGGGCAGAAAAGGGTGAGCCTTTCTATACCAATTCAACCCAGTTGCCCGTTAACTACACGGACGATCTCTTTGAGGCCCTCGATCTTCAGGATGAAATTCAGACAAAGTACACAGGCGGAACCGTTTTCCATATCTTTGCCGGGGAAAGAATCGAAGATCCGGATATCATAAAAAAACTGATTCAAAGAATCTGCTCCCAGTACCACATCCCTTATCTGACCTTTACGCCGACTTTCAGTGTGTGCCCATCCCACGGGTATCTGCGCGGAGAGCAGGCTGCCTGTCCGGAATGTCAGGAGCCCTGCGAAATTTATTCAAGGGTCGTCGGTTATCTCAGGCCGGTAAAGCAGTGGAACAAGGGGAAGCAGCAGGAATTTTCCCTGAGAAGGGAGTATGCCGTCTAATGAAGATCGGAGGCCTTCAGAAGGTATCCCTCATTGATTATCCCGGCGAAATCTCTTCTGTCATTTTCTGCCAGGGCTGCAATTTCCGCTGCCCCTACTGCCATAACCCGGAATTGGTCGATCCGGAGCTTTTTTCCGCCTGCCTTTGCGAAGATTCGATTCTCTCCTTTCACCGCAGCCGGATCGGTAAGCTCGATGCGGTGACCGTGACAGGAGGCGAGCCGACGATTCAGCAGGATCTTGCGAGCTTTCTGAAGTGCCTGAAAGCGATGGGATATCAGATCAAGATCGACACCAACGGTTCGATGCCGGGGGTTCTTGCAAGGTTGATTGCTGAACATCTTGTGGATTACATCGCCATGGACATCAAGGGACCCCTTGAAAAGTACGGGAAAATTACCGGAATGGCGGGTGTTTCAGAACAGATTGCCGAATCCGTGCGATTGATCCTGTCCTCGAATGTAAACTATGAGTTTCGAACGACTGTCGTGGACTCGCTCCTGACGGAAGAGGATCTGCTCAACGTCGGAGATCTGATAGCTCAATCAAGGCGCTATGCACTGCAGCCATTCGTTCCGTCAAAAGCGCTCCGTCCTCAGTATCTTGAAGAGAAGTCTCTTTCTCTTGAAACTCTTGCAAGGGTCAGGGGGCAGCTTGGGAAAAAGATTGATTCCGTTATCATACGGCCTTCAACCTAGGAAGAATAGCCCATTGCTTCCTCGGAATCTTCCGTGGAGCTTGGTTTTGAAGATTTTCCTTTTTCGATAGCCTCAATTTCCTCTTCAATCTCCACCCTTTTTCGTTCCCCCGGTCCATAAAACTTCAAGGCCGCCTTGAAATGGTACAAGGCCATTTCCTTTTTCCGGTTTTTCTTGAAATACATCCCGAAATGGTAATGTGAGGCACCCTGGTCCTTCGTTCCTCCATAGGCCGTGGCAAGATGATAGTGGGCATCCGCTTCAATCGACGGCTTGTTTTCGATTCGTTTCAAGGTGTTCAATGCCTCCTGGAAACGTCCCTCAGCTTCGTAGGCGCGGCCCAGGAAAATAATGGTTTTTGAATTTTCAGGATTAATGGACAAAGCCCGAGACAGATAATAAATGGCATCCCGCGTCCGGCCGGCTCTGAAACATGCGATGCCCAGATCCCGGACGATGTCCTCATCGTTGGGAGAAAGATTCAGGGCTTCTTGAAAGGTCTTTATGGAATCCTCAGTCGATCCGAGTCTTTCCTGCGTCAAAGCCAAGCCGTAAAGAGCGTCAACATCGACGGGATTCGCCTGAACCGCACTTTGAAATTTGGTCAGCTTGAGTTCGGGATTTCTCCCGATGAAGGCAAGATAAATCTGAATCCTCGTCAATCCCCCGACAATGCTTTCCCGTCCTTCCGTCCGATATCGGACCTGGAGAAGACCATCGAGATAGCGGATTCTTTCGTCAGTTCCTGGATGGGTCAGAAAATAGGAAGGGATGCTTTTCGAGTAAAATTCGTATTTTCTCATGATTTTGAGAAAATCGAGCATTGATTTCCCATTATAACCGGAAGCCACCAGGTAGGCCATACCAAGGCGGTCCGCCTCTTCTTCATGATCGCGGCTGTACTTGAGGTTCATGCTGGAAACCGCGGCCATGGAAAAACTTGTAAGTGCCGCGGCTGCCTCTCCGCCTCCTCCGAGAAAGGCCCCGGCCAAGATTGCCGCCAGGGCCGCGATATTCATCTTCGTGGATTTTTCAATGATGGAGGCGATGTGGCGGGCATTGATGTGGGCGACCTCGTGGGCAAGTACACCGGCCAACTCGCTTTCATTTTCACAGAGATTGATGAGACCCTTGTTGACATAGACATACCCGCCCGGGGTGGCAAAGGCATTGATGGCGGAGCTGTTGATGACGGAAAACTTGAATTCGAAGGGGGCTTTCGGTGACGAAGCCAGGACAAGACGACCGATTTGATCTACGTAGTTCTGAATCTTCGGGTCTCGAATCAGAACCCTTCCCTTTGACAGTTTCTCGTAAAACTCTTTTCCCAGCTTTTTTTCATCTTCCAGGGTAAAAGACGCGTTGGCCGCCGGGCACGAAGTGAAGAGAAAAACAACGGCGAACGCTGCGATAAAAAATTTTTTGATACAAAAAATGGAAAGATTCATTTATAAAAAAGCTGTGACAAGATCTATAGTCGGTTCCTTATAATTTTAAACAGTTCTTCCTTCGTGATTCCTTCGGAACATCATCAGCGCCTGCACAGCCTCTTTTCATGTTCCTTCATCATGCAGCTTGGGACGTTCCGATGGGTTGTTCTCCTCTTTTCCTTAAAAAACAACCCCTTCTGATATTTATCCCTGTATATCATTAATAACAAACATATGCTATAGAAATTGACCTCACGAAAAAAGCAACTATCGGTACACGAAATGATCATAACGATCGATGGACCATCCGGGGCCGGAAAAAGCACCGTCAGCAGAGCCCTGGCGAAAATCCTTTCCTATCCTTACCTCGACACGGGCGCCCTTTACCGCGCCATTGCGTACAAAATAAAGAAAGATAAATCGGCCGTTGAAGATGCTTCGTATTTGAGCCGCCTTGCCGAATCCTTGAACCTGAAGCTCGAGAGGGAGGGCAGTACACCCAGAGTCATTCTGGATGACATCGACATAACCGATCTTCTGCGCACGGAAGAAATTGGCCTGCTGGCATCGAGGATTTCCGCGCTGCCGATCATCAGGGAGGTGCTGCTGCCCATTCAGCGCAATTTCGGAAGCTTGGGGAGCATCATTGCCGAGGGCAGGGACATGGGCTCGGTGGTTTTTTCCCATGCCGACTTCAAGTTTTTTCTCACGGCGAGTCTTTCTGAGCGGGTTAGAAGACGCTGCAAAGAGCTTCGGGAGGCGGGGCTTATACCGGATCCGGAAACCGTCAAAAAGGGAATGATCCTCAGGGACAGGCAGGACTCGGAACGTGCCGTCGCGCCCCTCAGAGTGCCGGCAGATGCAAGGGTGTTCGATTCCACGGATTTGACGGTTGATGAGGTCGTGACAGCGATGAGGATGGCTCTAAAGGATCCGCCTTCCCGATGAGACGGGAGGCTCCTGCCCATTTTGTTCAAGGAAGCCTTCACGTAGCGAGGCGATTCGCCCGATGATCGCATCTGTCCGCAGAAAGCAAACACACTCAGACTAGGCGAATAAATCTTGATGTTTTTAGGTTTGTGTGTTACTTTTTTAAAATTATTTAATGGTTTTTATAAAACACAAGGGGGATAGTTAAATGGTTAACGATGACAACTTAATTTCAGATCAGATGGAAGAAAAAGGAGACGCCGCAGGAAATCAGCAGAATCAAAGCAATGAAGACATGATGGGCTTCAAGGAATTATATGAGCAAAGCCTTCAAAGTGTTCACCTGGGGGAACTTGTAACAGGTAAAATTGTTCAGATCAACTCTGATGTGGTCATGGTAGATGTCGGCTGGAAAACGGAAGGATATATCCTGGCGAGGGAACTCAAGGATGAAGAAGGCAACATCACGGTGGACGTTGGAGATGAAATCGAAGTGATGGTCGAGAGAAGGGATCAGGAAGGGAATCTCGTTCTCTCCAGAGATAAAGCCGCGAAAATGAAGGTATGGGACGACGTAAAGAGTGCCTGTGAAAATCATCTTCCAGTCAAGGGAACGGTCGTCGAGAGGGTAAAGGGCGGATTGTCCGTGGATATCGGCATTACCGCATTTCTTCCCGGCTCCCAGGTAGATATTCGTCCGGTGAGGGATCTCGACAAATTTGTAGGCCAGACGTTCATGTTCGATGTCCTTAAATACGACCGCAAAAGGAACAATGTCGTCCTGTCACGGCGATCGATCCTGGAACAGGAGAGAGAGGAAGAAAAGAAGGAGACCCTGGCAAACATTCATGAAGGGGCCATCGTTGAGGGCGTCATCAAGAACATTACGGATTATGGTTTATTCATTGATCTGGGGGGAATTGACGGACTTCTTCATGTAACGGATATTTCCTGGGGCAGAATCACCAAGCCTTCCGAAAACTTCTCGAAAGGGGACACGATTACCGTCAAGGTTCTTTCCTTCGACCGTGAAAAAGAGCGGGTGTCGCTCGGTCTGAAGCAATTGACTGAAAATCCGTGGGAAAATATCTCGGATAAGTATCCCATAGGGGGAATTGTTGAGGGCAAGGTGGTCAACCTTACGGATTATGGCGCCTTTGTGGAACTGGATCCCGGAGTAGAGGGATTGATCCATGTGTCAGAAATGTTCTGGACCCGGGAAATCAAGCACCCCTCGAAGGTATTGACGCAGGGACAGACTTTGAAAGCCATGATTCTCGATGTTAACAAAGACAACAAGCGAATCTCCCTGGGACTGAAACAGACGACGGACAATCCGTGGGAAACGCTGAAACAGAAATATCCTGAAGGGACGATCGTCAAGGGGGTCATTCGAAATGTCACAAACTTCGGCATATTCGTCGGTGTGGAGGATGGAATTGATGGCCTCGTGCATGTATCCGACATCTCCTGGAAGCAGCGGGTCAAACATCCCTCTGAAATCTATAAGAAGGGTCAGGAGATAGAAGCCGTCGTCCTGAATATTGACGTGGAAAATGAGAAGTTTTCCCTGGGCATTAAGCAGATTGAAAAGAACCCCTGGGAAGAATTCTGCGATAAGTATTCGGCGGGGTCCATTGTATCCGGAAAGATCACCAATTTAACGGAATTTGGCGTATTTGTTGAGGTTGAGGAAGGCATTGAGGGGCTGGTACATATATCGGAGTTGAGTCACAAACGGGTCAAATCCGCATCAGAAATCTTTTCCGTGGGAGAGTCGATCTCTGCTGTTGTAAAAAGCGTGGATGTAAAAGGGAGAAAAATAAGGTTGAGCATCAAGGATACGGAGGCAAGTCCTGAAGGGAGTCACTCTGTAAGCCAGTACCTCAACAATCGGGAGAACATCGGGTCAAATCTCGGCAAGGCCCTGGTGGATGCTGACGTAAAACTGATCGACCCAACCAAGTAATTTGAGTCCAGATTCATGAAACGACATCCGGTGATTTGGGGAATCCTTCTCTTGTTCCTTCTCCTGTTTGCCTTTTATTTCCTGGTCCAGGGAATTGCGTCCATCACCGGTAAACGGACCGCCTTTTCCGGCGCCAATAAGATTGGCATTGTCGACATAGAGGGAATCATCAAGGATTCAGGTGAGGTGGTTGATCATCTTAACGAATTCGCTAAAGATGATACCGTCAAAGGGGTGATTCTCCGGATCAATTCCCCGGGAGGTGGCGTTGCCCCCTCCCAGGAAATCTACGACGCAGTCATGGAGCTCAGAAAGAGAAAAAGAGTCCTCGCTTCCATGAGTTCCGTGGCCGCATCCGGTGGATACCTGGTAGCCTGTGCGGGAGAGAAGATCATAGCCAATTCAGGCACATTGACGGGAAGCATCTCGGCGGTCATGTATTTCACGAATACGGAAGAATTGATGAAAAAGGTAGGCGTCAAGGCTTCCGTTATCAAAAGCGGGAAGTATAAAGACATCGGATCGCCGATACGGGAAATGACCGAAGAAGAAAAGGTCCTTCTTCAGGGACTGGTGGATGACATTTACAGCCAGTTCCTCGATGTCGTCGTCCGCCACCGCAACATTACTTCAGAGACCCTCAAGGATATCGCAGACGGCAGGATATTTACAGGCAGACAGGCTCAGAAGCTTGGGCTGGTGGACTATCTCGGTGACAAGCAGTACGCTGTGACCATGCTTGCGAAACTGGTTGGAATTGAGGGGGAACCCGTTGTTGTCTACCCGCGCAAAAAGTATGAATCCATGCTGGACTATGTGTTGCAGCAGACATCGTCCTCCCTGTCCGCCGTGCTTTCGACAAAACAGCGCTTTTCTTACGGGATCCATTATCTTATGGATGATTATGAAGTGAGGATGATGGCACCCGGAAACGAGGTGCGGTGATCTTCTCATTGTAAGACACCGGGATAAGGCCTGAGAGGCGCTGCCCGTTGTGCAGCCAGCCCGATTGAATCCGGGGGAACTGAAGCTGGAATACCATCGCCACAGCTATGATTCTCAACTTCAAAAAGAGCCCGGATCATAGAGACAATTTTAAATCAATGTTTGAAAAAAAAGGGGGGAATGTAAATTCCCCCTTTTCCATCGAGTATCTAGATGACATCCCATTCATTGCTTGGAAGGGCGAAATCCTTTAATTGATCCCTTCTCTTTTTATGCTGCAATTTTTTTAATGCCTTTGCTTCAATCTGCCTGATTCTTTCCCGAGTGACTCCCATCATATCCCCGACTTCCTCCAGGGTGAACGGTCCATAATTGCAGGCTACCCAAGTGCAATTCAGAAAGGACTCGTTTTTTAGATACCATTCGCAAGACGTGTCTTCACAAATGGCTTGGATCACCCTTCCTTTCTTTTTGCACTTATATTTGTTAATCAACGAGATCATCTCCTTTTGTTTTTAGAAGAATAGTAATCATCAGAATCTGACGTGTCAACAGGGCCTGTTCCTTAATTTGCAGAAATTCTGTCTTTGGACGGCATCAGCGGAAGATGAAGATTTTAACCGTTATTCAGACAACCGCTCTCTGTTGACAACCCGGCAATGCCGATATGTCTTTTGGAAAAAATGCGAACGAAATCAACCTCTAAATAAAACCATCGTTTCACCATCAAACAAAGTTGAGTCATTATACTAGAATTAACAATAAATCAAGATTTTTAGACGACAGAAACAGCAACCCCTTACGTTTCGCAATGTTCCCCAAGGCCTCAACTCAAAATGTGGCTTCTTTGGGGAAAATTGTCTTGACTTTCATCTTAAAATAATTAATAGTCCGCCAATTCAAGAGACATATTAGACGTTTATTTATAATCATCCTTCTTATACATGAAATACGCGTCAATATAAGATTTCAGGCAGGGATCACATAAGGGAGGTATTATGAACAAGTCCGAACTCATAGAGGCTTTAAGTAAAAGGGAAGGTTTAACTGAAAAAAAAGCCATTGAGGTGATTAATCTGCTTTTTAAGGGTTTTACCGAGGAATTGCAAAATGGGGGGAGAATAGAAATCAGGGGGTTTGGCAGTTTTGTTGTGCGAAACTACAATGCCTATACGGGCAGAAACCCAAAAACAGGGAAAAACATTAAAGTGTCTCCGAAAAGATTGCCGTTTTTCAAGGTAGGCAAAGAGCTGAAAGAGCGGGTTGACGGCAAAGGAGGAGACAAGGACCCCGACAGGGGTTGATCGTACAGCGAGATTCCGAAGATTTCCAGAGTGCCTCATTGATATGGAACAGGAGACTGAAAAAGCCTCCTGTTTTTTTTTCAGAAAGGAAGGTCAATCGTCCGTTGACCGTACAGTCTCTTTACGACACCCCGTTATGGAGTGCGGCGTGTGCAAAGCGATCGGATATTTCGGGGAGACTGATTTCAGACGAACATTAAGACGGCATGATCCCCTCTTCACGGAAACTGAAAAAACGGTTCTCGCCGATAATCAGGTGGTCGTGCACCAGGATATCCAGCAGCTTTGCCGTATCGGAAATCGTTTTCGTCAGGCGGATATCCGCATCCGATGGTTTGACATATCCGGACGGATGGTTATGAACAAGGATAATGGCCGATGACTTGTGAAAAAGCGCCCTTTCCAGGACTTGACGGGGGTAGACGACGGCCTGGTTCACAATGCCTTTCTGCAGAGTTTCGAAAGCAATGGCCCGGTTTTGCGTGTCGAGATACAGAACACAGAAGTTTTCATCTTTCAGTCCTCCCAGCGCGGTTTTGCAGAAATCGAGCAATTCGCCCGTACAGGTGATCTGGGGCTTTTCCTTAACCCTTTCCTGAAGGTAAAGAGTTCCAATTTCCTTGACCAGCTTGATCAGGCCGGCAGCATGGTGGCTGATGCCACTGGTCTGTGTAAGCTCACTCACGTCGGCATCCATAATGCCCCGGAGCGAGCCAAGGCGTTCAAGGAGATCTTTGGCTGGAATCTTGAGGTCTTTTCTCGGAATTGCATAGGAGAGAAGAAGCTCCACGGCTTCGTAATCGTGAAAGGCCTGAAGTCCGCATTCAAAGAATTTCTTTTTCAGGCGCTCCCGGTGTCCGATGTAGTGTGGCGCTGAAGTGGGTGATGCTTTCATGTTTTTTAAGCGGCTGGGAAATTCCTGCTCAAAGGCTGTTTCGCTAAAAAAAGCCTCTCCGCCGGACGGATGACCTTTCCGGCGTAGAGGCTCGCTTTAAGAATTACCCGAGAAGTGAGTTGACGAAATTCCAGTTGATCAGCTTGTCTACGAAGGTGTTCAGATAATCGGCCCGCCGGTTCTGATAATCCAGGTAGTAGGCATGCTCCCAAACGTCAACAGTCAAGAGGGGCTTCTGTCCATGGACGAGAGGATTGTCTGCGTTAGCGGTTTTCACGATTTTAAGCTGATCCTTTTCCAGGACAAGCCAGGCCCAGCCGCTTCCGAACTGGGTCAGACCGGCATTTTTGAATTCCTCTGCAAATTTTTCAAAGCTTCCCCAGGTTGACTGGATTTTTGAGGCAATGGCACCTGTCGCGGGTCCTCCACCATTGGGCATCATGCACTGCCAGTAGAAGCTGTGATTCCAGACTTGCGCCACGTTGTTGAAAATACCTGTTTTGGCGGCATCGCCGGCCGTTTTCACGATGATCGTTTCAAGGCTTTCGTTGACGAGGTCCGTGTCTGCAAGAAGCTTGTTGGCATTGTCTACGTAGGCCTTATGATGCTTACCGTGGTGAAAATCAAGGGTGCCGGCACTGAGGTTTGGTGCCAGTGCTTCCTTGGAATAGGGAAGATCCGGTAGCGATATGGTCATATCATTTCTCCTTTCATTGTGTTGTTAATCCTGGAAACAAGGGCCATTTCGAGGTGGAGGGTTTCATGACACGTCTTGCAGGCTCGCTGCATTGTTTCTCTTCGGGAAGAAGGCGATTCAAGAGGCTGCGAGTTCCAAAATCTTCATCACCAGCTTTTCAATGCCCTTTGCGACATCCTTGATGCCTGGCCCAAGCATGTAGGCCGGTGTTGTAACCAGTTTGTTGCGTAGATCAACGAAGATCTCATCGACTGCGGCGGCGGAGTGCTTTCCCCCCATGGCTTCGATGGCAGATACCGTATCGGAATCATTACCGATGGTGACCTCCGGGTTTCTTCCGTTGAGCGCCCTGGTCAGCGTCACAGGCGCAATGCAGATGGCGCCTGTCGGTTTGCCGGCCTGGGCCATTTCGTTCAGGATCCTTTTCACATCAGGATGAACTTCGGCCTCGGTCCCCTTCACGGCGTAATTGCTTAGATTTTTTGCTGCACCGAACCCACCGGGAAGAATAAGGCCATCCAGGTCATCCACTTTGATATTCCGGATATTTTGTATGGCACCGCGGGCAATTCTCGCCGATTCGACCAAAACGTTTCGTTTCCCGTCCATCGGCTGACCTGTTAAATGATTTATGACATCGAACTGATCCACATCCGGTGCCATGCATACGATTTCCGCCCCTTCCCGGTCCAGGAACAGCATGGTAAGAACCGCTTCATGGATCTCAGACCCATCGTAGACACCACACCCTGAAAACAAAACGCCAATTTTAGACATCTATCGATTCCTTTCCGGCTGTAACGTGAGATGCAGCATTCTGGAACGCACTGACAAGAGAACATGACTTAACACCTATTAATTTAAACAAAAGGATGCGGTGTGTCAATTCAAATTACATGAAGCTCATGGGGTCTACATCCAACTTGATATCCAGCGTCTTCGTCTGACCGGAAAGGATCAGGTGGCGGGCCAGGGAATGAAGGGCATGGATGTTGTCGCTCTTGAGGAGAATCTGCCAGCGGTGACGGTTTTTGATCCGCGCAATGGGCGCTTCCGCGGGACCGATCACTTCAACAACGGGGGCGCCCCCGGAGGGATTCCGGCTCCAGGTCCTGGCCCTGCGGCCAAGTTCGTCCACCTCCTGACGCCCCCGGTCCTGGTTCAGGCTGGAGAGCTGAAGGTTGATCAGGCGGGAGAAGGGTGGGTAGTTCAGGGATTTTCGTATCCGGAGCTCCTCTTCGATAAAACCGGAATAATCATGATCCTTCGCTCTCAGAATCGCGTAGTGGTCGGGATTGAATGTCTGGATGATGACCTGAGCTTTTTCCGGCCCCCGGCCACCTCTTCCTGAAACCTGGGCAAGGAGCTGAAAGGTTCGTTCCGCAGCCCGGAAGTCAGGGAGATTCAGGGACGTATCGGCTGAAATGACGCCCACCAGCGTCACATTGGAAAAATCGTGGCCTTTGGTAATCATCTGCGTTCCAATAAGCAGGTCAATTTCATGCCGGTCAAAGTCTCTGAGAATCCGGGCATGGGCTCCTCTGGCGGTTGTTGTGTCACGGTCCATCCTGGAGGTCCGTATCTGGGGAAAGGTCATTTTGATCTCGTCTTCAAGGCGTTCGGTCCCGGCTCCGAAAAACTGGATGTCCCGTCCGTGGCACGTCGGGCAAAAAGAAGGCGTTGATACGGAATAATCGCAGTAGTGGCAGCGTAGCTGGTTTGCCTTGGCGTGAAGCGTAAGGGATACGGAGCAGTTTGGGCAGGATAGGGCATTGCCGCATTCCGGACAGAACAGAAAGGTGTGAAACCCTCTCCGGTTCAGGAACAGGATCGCCTGTCTTCTTTCAGAAAACGTTCGATGCAGGGCCGATTGAAGGGCGTCGGAAAGGACTTGAAATTGTCCATTTCCATCCCGCTGAACCTTCATATCCACAACCTCCACCTCTGGAAGCGGACGGTTTTCGACCCGGCGGGGCAGGGAAAGGGAGGTGTACTTTCCCCGGCGGACCGAAAAAACGCTGCGGATGTCCGGAGTCGCCGAACCCAGGACAACGACGGCGGAACTCATCTTGGCGCGAACCACGGCAAGATCCCGAGCGGAATAACGCATCCTGACATCCTGCTTATAGGAAGAGTCATGCTCCTCATCAACGATGATCAGCCTCAAATCGGGTACGGGAGCAAAGACGGCCGAACGGGCGCCGATGACCAGCCGGATTTCCCCCTTCTGGATCCGGCGCCAGTTGTCGTAGCGGACTCCTCTTCCGATATCGCTGTGAAGAACGGCAATTTCCTCCCCTTGAAAGCGCTGCTGGACACGATGCAGCAGTTGAGGAGTAAGGCCTATTTCCGGTACGAGATAGAGCGCTCCACCACCGGTGGCCAACACATGATCCATCGCCGAGAAATAGACCTCCGTCTTTCCGCTTCCCGTTACCCCATGAAGAAGACAGGAGAGGAATTTCTTCCTGGTCAGCCCGGCTTTTAACGCGTTGACGGCGGCCACCTGGTCGTCATTGAGCTGAATCTGCCGATCGGGTCTCATCTCCCGGGGCTCCGTCGATGAACGGTAAACTTCCCGGTGGGAAAGGGCAACGACGCCCTTTTTGAGAAGCTGGCGAACGACAGGGGAATGGGAACCGAAGCAGGCCCGCAGTTCATCGACGCCGGCGGCCCCCTTACGCTCAAGGTAGGCGACGATCTCCTTTTGACGTTCTGAGAGGCGCGCATTGGAGGGTCTGCCGACAGCGAGGGAAACAAGCTGTTCCGTTTTTTTACGAACATCGGGCGATTTCAGGCATTCCAGGGTCGTCACCAGATTTGCTGAAACCAGTGCGGACAGATCTTTCCGGATCGGCCCATTGGCCAGGAGGGATTGCAGGCGGCTTAAGGACATTCCTTTCGGCGACGCCTTCAGCCGCTCCAAAATATTCTTCTGCCTTTCCGGAAGAGAATTTAGCGGAGTGGCCGAAACATCCAGCGCCACGTATCTCCTGTCAGACGTCAGATTGATGCCCCCGGGAAGAATCTCGTGAAGGGCTTTACCCAGGGGGTAATGATAATAGGAGGCAGCCCAGGAATAAAAGGCCAGATCGTCGGAAGAGAACAGGGGATCCGTATCCAGAATTTCCAGGATGTCGCGGACATTGTCGACATCCGGCCCGTCTAGAACTCCCACGATATATCCGGTAAGCCTGCGCGAGCCGAAGGGAACCAGCGCCCGCTTCCCCACGTCTGCACATCCACGGAGAGGATCCGGCACGGAATAGGTGAACGGAGAGTCCGCCGGGATGTTGATCGCAATTTTTACATACATGAGCAGGGGGAATGTACGAGGATTCCGGCGTTGAAACATGCTGCCGGGTTCAAAACGCTCTTGATGGGGGTCCTGGCCGGTTCATCGACGGGATTTGTCATCGCCTGTTTTTCAGGGCGGCGCCTTTGTGTTTCGATGTCACCATCGAATCGGAAATTGGATGTGATGGGAACTAGTTATAAAAAGGGAGTTAAATTCGGCACAAAGGCAGCCTGAAAGATAGGGTTGACAAAAGGGATGATGACACCTGCCGGACTATTCTCCCTTCAGCTTTTCGAGCTTTTCCTGCCGGGTCTTACAGTCGATGCAAAGAGTCGTTACCGGTCTGGCTATGAGGCGTTTTTCGGAGATCGGTCCGCCGCAGACCTCGCAGACACCGAATTCGCCTTCATCAATGCGCTTTATGGCCTCTTGCATTTTGGCAATGAGCCGTCTCTCGCGATCGCGCATCCTGAGCTCAAAATTTCTGTCGGATTCCAGAGAGGCCCTGTCTGTCGGATCCGGATAATTTTCCTTGCTGTCCGTCATATCCGCGACGGTCTTTTCGGCATCCTCAAGCAGTTCATTAATCTTCTGGGTCAGCAGCATTCGAAAAAACTGAAGTTTTTCAGATGATAAACTCATTTCACTTACCTTAAACTCATATCAGTATGGTGATGATGGAGACGTCAAATTACCGGAAACGCAGTTTGTACACAAATCACGGAAATTTGTAAAGCGAAATTATAGCTTATCTCGGTAAACCGCTAAAATCTTATCCACAATGTTCGTGGTGGAAGCGCCCGGAATTTCCGGGATGATCGACACGGTTCCACCCCAGCTCAGGACCTCCCTGCGGCCCACGACCTGATCTTCCGGCCAGTCTCCGCCCTTGATCAGCACATCCGGTTTCAGATAGAGGATGAGGTTCAGGGGGGTTGATTCGTCGAAAAGAGTGACATAATCCACAAATTCAAGGCAGGAAAGAAGCTCCGCCCGCTCATCCTGTGGAATCAGCGGCCTTTTTTCCCCCTTGATCCGACGGACGGAGGCATCGCTGTTCAAGGCCAGAATGAGGACATCGCCCTTTTCGCGTGCCTGCCGGAGATATCGGGTATGCCCGACATGAAGGATATCAAAGCAGCCGTTGGTAAAGGCGATTTTCTTCCCCTGACGGCGCAGTTCATCAACGTTGTCTTTCAGGTTTTTCCAGTCGAGTATCTTGTCCACTTCAAAAAGCTCTCCTCATAAAGAATCGTGTTCATCTCACATCCCACTTCCGTCCAAGGGAAGGATCCCTGCGGATTAATTCTCCAGCGGGAATCGGAAGGGGGTCGATCACCGGCAAAATTCCTTGAACCCGGTTCGGCAGCCCCGGGAGACCTCATGCCCTGGCAACGGTCGCCACTGCCACCGACTGTGCTCCGCCTTCGATAAGAACACGGGCGCATTCTGTAACGGTGCTCCCCGTTGTGTAGACGTCGTCGATCAGAAGAATCTTCGAGTTCTCTATCTCCTTGCCGCGGACGCACACAAAAGCCTCCCGGACATTTTCCTCCCGTTGTTTTCTTCCCAGGCCGATCTGAGGGTCGGTATGGCGGCGTCTGCGCAGGGACTGGAAATCAAGGGTCAGAGTAAAATCCCGGGCGATCGCCCTGGCCAGGATAAGAGACTGGTTGAAACCCCTCTTTCTGAGGCGCTTCACATGGAGCGGCACCGGAATGACCCGGTCGTAATCATGGACTGGAAAATGCTCTCCGACACAGGAGGAAAGGATCTTCCCGAGGGCGATTCCGGCAGGGATTTCCCCCCGGTATTTCAAGGCATGAACGGCTTCCAGAAGGACGGATTCGTATCGCCCGATGGAACGGCAGATCTGGAAGGGGGGAGGCGATTCGGTACATCGAGGGCATGTGATCGCGCTGTTCTCGCCGGAAGGCATAGGGGCACCGCATATCTGGCACATGGGAGGCGAGAGAAAGGAAATCCGGCTCCAGCATTCCTGGCAGAAGCCGCCGCTCTCACCGGAAATCAGAAGATCGTTACATGAAAGACAACGGGGGGGATAAAAAAGATCGACAAGGCCCCTGAAGAACGAATTCAAGATGCGATCCCGTTGCTCAAGCTATTCAATTCCGTGGCTTCACCGGGAACATCCATTCTCGGCGCATCGGCCCAGAGGCGTTCCAGGTCGTAAAATTCCCTCAGCGGCTGGTAGAATACATGCACAATGACATCGGTATAATCGAGGAGAATCCACTTGCCGGCTTGTTCCCCTTCCACTCCCAGGGGGAGAATTCCGGACTTTTTCATCCGCTCCTGCACCGCGTCGGCAATTGCCTGCACCTGACGGTCGGAGGCGCCGTCACAGATGATGAAATAATCCGCAAAGGCCGATATGTCCTTGACGTTTAGAATCACGAGCCTCCCGGCTTTACGTTCCAGGATGGCGTTGGCGATGATCAGAACCTTTGAGCTTGAATCCGGCTCGCTGTTTTTCGTTTCGGTGATAATGGAAGAATGCCCCCCTTAGTGAACGGAAAAATCCCGTAATATGCGCAAAATTAACAAAGCCAGGGGGAACTGTCAATTGGAAAGTGGCTCGAATATGTCGTTGTGATAACGGGTGTGTTGTGATAATGGGACCCTCTATGGGTGACATTCTAGATTACTTGCAGGTGCACATCCCTTTTGGCATGCTTCATGGTGATTTTCTCGATCGGATCGTCGAGGAAAAGATCTCTCCCGAGATCGGATTCAACTGTGCCGTTCTGGATACAACAAAGAGGGACCGCTTTCAGGAGGTGGCTGAACGCCTCGGGTATGCCGGTTTGAAGGTCACGTTTCATGCTCCGTTCATGGATTTGAGGCCCGGCGCCATTGATCCCCGGATCCGTGAGGTATCCCGGGACCGCCTCTTGCAAGTCTTCGATCTGGTTCCACTATTTCGTCCTCTCCGTGTTGTCTGCCATCCCTCCTTTGACTCCCGCTATTATCTCTCAACGGAAGGGCAGTGGCTGGAGAACAGCCTGGCGCTGTGGCAGTCATTTGCCGCTCTGGCCGAGGAGTTGAATACGATGATCGTACTGGAAAATGTCTACGAGGAGACACCGCGCCAGCTCCTTACTCTCCTTAGAGGACTGAATTCCCGAACGGTCGGATTCTGCTTCGATACGGGGCATTACAATGTCTTTTCAGGCTGCCCCCTTGAAGTCTGGCTGAAGGAACTGGGAGGATATCTGGCAGAGGTTCATCTTCATGACAATGACGGGTGCAGGGATCTGCATCTTCCCGTGGGGGAGGGGACGTTTCCCTTTGAGCCGCTGTTCTGCTTCCTTCGGGAATGCATCCAGAAACCCATCCTGACGCTCGAAGCGCATTCGGAGCCGCATTTTTTAAAAACGGTAGAAACGCTGCAGAAAAACCGTCTTTTTGGACTGGCTTGACATCCCCGGCATTTCAGAAGAAAAGGGCCGCCGTGGCGGATGGCGTCGAAGCCCCGAGCATTTGAGGACCGATCCGGCCGATAGGCATTGCAGGCAGCCGGGAAAAGCGAATAAGGGTTATTTCACCAAGGGAGAGGAAATCCGTGCTTCGATATATTTTGAAACGCCTGCTCTTCATGATTCCTCTGCTTATCGGGATTTCGATCATCTGTTTTTTCGTGATGCACCTGGCACCCGGCCTGCCCACCGATCTGGAAACCCAGATGAACCCCAGAGCCTCCGCAGAAGCAAGGGAAAGGCTGAAGGCCCTCTACGACCTGGACAAGCCCCTTCATCAGCAATATCTGATCTGGGCGAAAAAGCTCCTCGTCTTCGACCTGGGGACTTCGTTTTCCGCCGATCACCGTCCCGTGGCGGAAAAGATCATGGAACGGCTGCCGATTACCATTACGCTTAATGTCCTGTCCCTGCTTCTGATTTTTGTCATAGCCATCCCGCTCGGCGTGCTTTCCGCAGTCCACCAGGATACGTTGTTCGACCGGATCACCAGCATTTTCGTCTTCGTTGGATTTGCCACACCAACCTTCTGGCTTGCCCTCCTTCTCATGATTTTTTTCGGCATACAACTCGGCTGGCTTCCCGTTTCCGGCATCCGCTCCTTGAACTACGAATACCTTCCGCCGGGTGCGGCGCTCCTGGATTTCGGGAAGCACCTGATTCTTCCGGTCTTTCTTTCCGCCTTCGGCGGCCTTGCCGGTTTGTCCCGGTATATGAGGGCCAACATGCTGGAGGTGATCCGTCAGGATTACATCATGACGGCACGGGCGAAAGGGTTAAGCGAGCGGGCGGTCATCTACAGGCATGCCCTCCGCAACGCCCTTCTACCGGTCATCACGATCCTGGGCCTGTCCGTACCAGGCCTGATCGGCGGCAGTGTAATTTTTGAGACGATTTTCGCCATCCCGGGCATGGGCCAGCTTTTTTACATGTCCGTCATGGCTCGGGATTATCCGACGGTGATGGGGATTCTCTTTAGCGGGGCCATTCTGACGCTGATCGGCAACCTGCTGGCCGACGTCTGTTACGCCCTGGCTGATCCCCGGATTCGCGTGTCCTGAAAGGAATGTTATTCGAATGGGCAAGGATTTCTGGCGCCGATTTCGCAAAAACCGCCTGGCTCTTGCAGGGAGCGTTCTGGTGCTGTTTCTCTTTTTTGTTTCGCTCCTTGCGCCATGGCTGGCACCGTACGACCCCAATGCGATCGACTTGAAGAATATCCTGGCGCCGCCCTCCGCCGAGAACTGGTTCGGTACGGATCAGCTGGGCAGGGATGTGTGCAGCCGGATGATCTGGGGGGCGGGAATCTCCCTTAAGGTCGGCTTTGTGGCCACAGGCATCGCCATTCTGATCGGAACGATCCTGGGGGCTGTTTCCGGTTACTACGGTGGCTGGGTCGACTCTGTCATCATGCGGTTTGTGGACATCATGCTCTGTTTCCCCACGTTTTTCCTGATTCTTGCCGTTATCGCCCTACTTGAGCCCTCCATCTGGAACATCATGATCATCATCGGAATTACCGGCTGGATGGGGATTACACGCCTGGTCCGGGCGGATTTCATTTCGCTGAAAGAGCGCGACTTCATCCTGGCGGCACGGGCCATCGGGGCAAGCGATATACGGATCATCTTCGGCCACATGCTTCCCAACGCCATGGCCTCCATTCTCGTGACGGCCACCCTTGGCGTTGCCGGGGCGATTCTGACGGAATCGGCCCTGAGCTTCCTGGGCATCGGAGTGCAACCGCCCACTCCAAGCTGGGGAAACATTTTAACCGCCGGAAAGGACAACATCGACATTGCCTGGTGGCTTTCCCTCTATCCCGGCCTGGCCATCCTCCTCACGGTGCTGGGCTACAATCTCCTGGGAGAGGGCATCCGCGATTCCCTCGATCCCCGGCTGCGCCGGCGTTGACACAGGCGGGGCCATCTTCCTGCTCCGGATCGAAGCGCGAAGCGGCCGGGCTCCCAATCGCAGAAGCGACAGGCCGGCGATTGCCGAGAAACAGCGGGCAGCGGCGTCCTGGTACTCCGCCTTGCTTCAGACCCCCGATGCGCTGAATGTGGCATTGATCAGCACCTGGGCCTCTTCCCTGATCTGCTCAAGGTGCTCTCTGCCCTTGAAGCTTTCCAGGTAGATCTTGTAAATGTCTTCCGTACCTGAAGGTCTGGCGGCAAACCAGCCGTTTTCTGTCACCACTTTTAGACCGTCAATGGGGGCGCCATTTCCGGGAGCTTCCGTCAGGGTGGCAATGATGGGTTCTCCCGCCAGTTGGGAAGCGGACACCCGGGAGGGGGAAAGCTTCTTGAGAACAGCCTTCCGGGCGGGCGACGCGGCGACGTCCATGCGGTCGTAGAGGGAGATGCCAAAACGCCCGGTCAGTTCGGCATAGATTTCACCAGGATCGCGTTGCGTTCGAGCGAGGATTTCCGCCGCCAGAAGATCCATGATAAATCCGTCCTTATCCGTTGTCCAAACCGTGCCGTCCTTTCGAAGGAAGGTCGCACCGGCGCTTTCCTCTCCTCCAAAGCCGAATTCGCCGGAAAGCAATCCGGGAACGAACCATTTGAATCCCACGGGAACTTCAGACAGCCTGCGCTTGAGAGACGCGGCGATCCGGTCGATCATTCCGCTGGACACAAGGGTTTTGCCGATGGCGACCTTGCGGTCCCATTGCGGACGGTTCGAAAAGAGGTACCAGATGGCCACGGAAAGAAAGGCATTTGGATTCAGGAGGCCGGCGCTGCGGGTGACGATCCCGTGGCGGTCGAAATCCGGATCGTTTCCGAAGGCGATGTCGAAGCGGTCCTTCAGTTCGATCAGCCTGGCCATGGCATAGGGAGAGGAGCAATCCATCCGGATCTTGCCGTCCTTGTCCAGGGTCATAAAGGAAAAGGTGGGGTCCACGCGCGGATTGACCACCTCGATATCGAGACGATAGCGATCGGCGATGCGAGCCCAGAAGGACACCCCGGAGCCGCCCATGGGATCCGACCCGATCCTGAGGCCGGCGGCCGCGATAGCGTCCATGTCGAGGACATTGTTCAGGTCGTCGACGTAGGGCTGGATGTAATCATGTTGACGAACCGTTTCGCTCTTCAGGGCCTTGTTCAGGGAAATTCGTCGGATGGACCTGAGGCCGTCGCTCAGAAGGCCATTGGCCCGCTTTTCGATATCCGCGGTGACAGTCGTGTCGGCAGGCCCGCCATGCGGCGGATTGTATTTGATGCCCCCGTCGACAGGGGGATTATGGGAGGGCGTAATGACGATGCCGTCGGCAACATCCGAAGTGCGGCCCCTGTTCCAGGTCAGAATGGCATGGGAAATGACGGGAGTCGGCGTATAGCCACCATCCGCCTGGATACACACCAGGACCCCGTTGGCGGACAGGACTTCCAGGGCCGTGGCGAAGGCCGGCTCTGACAGGGCGTGTGTATCCATGCCGAGATAAAGCGGGCCGGTCAGCCCGATTTCCTTCCGGTAATCACAGATGGCCTGGCAAACGGCCAGGATATGATCCTCGTTAAAGCTCCCGTTTCGAGGCGTCCCGCGGTGGCCGGACGTTCCGAAAGCGACCCTCTGTTCCGCCTGGGACACATCGGGATGGTTTGTATAATACAAGGATACGAGCTTGGGAATATTGGCCAGCAGTGAAGGTGGGACCGGCTTTCCGGCCAAGGGATGAAGAGACATAAGGCACCTCCTGAGTAGTCGTTCTTTTTAAAACATATTAACTCACTTGACAGGGAGTCGCCAGATAAATTAGAGAGACTGCGACGTATTATGGAACGTTAGAGGAATAAGTTGCGGAAATGTAAAAAATATTATAGAAAACAGCCGAAAATACGGGCTCAGGATGGCTGATGACGGAGGTTTTGTACATGGAAAAAAGGTTGGAAGGCGTTCGGGGAGAGATTGACCGGAGAATTCTGGACAAAATGCTGATGCACAGGGATATTTCTCCCGAGGAACTCAGGGCATACACGGATTCTCTTCCCGATGTATCGGATAACATGGAAGAGATCATCGTGGAGATTACAGAGGAGTCGGAAAACGAGCGACATGATGATTGACTCTCATGCTCACCTTGAGATGAAGGACTTTGATGACGACCGGAAGGACGTCATCGCCCGGGCGAAGGAAGCCGGGGTTGCCGCCATTGTCACCATTGGAACGGATCTTGACGACGCTTGCAAAGCGGTGGAAATCGCCTCGCAGTACGAGTGCGTCTACGCAGCGGTGGGAATTCATCCCCATGAAGTCAAGAGGATTGACCCGAAGACGTATGACCGCATGCTCGATTTGGCGGCGAGACCCAAGGTCGTCGCCTACGGCGAAATCGGATTGGATTTTTTCAAGAATCGTTCTCCGAGAGAGGTGCAGATCCGTCGGTTCGGGGAGCAGCTGGAACTGGCGGAAGACTTGAACCTTCCCGTTGTGATTCACGATCGGGAGGCCCATCGGGAAACGATGGAGCTCCTGTCCGCGTGGAAGGGCTCCGGGAGAGGCGTCATCCACTGCTTTTCCGGCGACTATGCCATGGCCCGGAAATGCCTGGATCTGGGTTTTTATATCTCCATTCCGGGAACGGTCACCTTTCCCAAATCAGACACCCTGCGCGATGTCGTCCGCCGTGTCCCCGCCGAATCGCTTCTGGTTGAAACGGACGCCCCGTTTCTGACGCCGGAACCCCATCGGGGAAAACGAAATGAATCCGCCTTTGTGAAATACACGGCGATGAGGGTGGCGGAGCTCAAGAACATGCCCTTTGAGGCGCTGGCACAGATGACGGCGCAAAACGCCTGCAGGATTTTCAAGATCGATCTTGAATCGACAACGGGAAGGGACAGGAACGTAGAGTCTTCGAAAAAGTGACGTGTCTTACCCGCACGAAGAGGAAACATGAAAAAGAGAGCCGCGGTGATTTGTGGCGGTCAGATTCGCGATTATTCCTGGTTCCGGAAGAGGATTTCCGATCTGGATCCATGCAGGATCATCTGTGCCGACGTGGGGGCCGCACACTGCCTGAGGATCGACGTGGATCCGGAAGTGGTGATCGGCGACATGGATTCCCTTGATCCAGAGACGGCGGAGGATCTTGTCCGGCGGGGAACGAGAATATCCGGTTATCCCCCGGAAAAGGATGAGACAGACACACAGCTTGCGCTGCAGTACGCCCTGTCCCTGGAACCCGAGGAGATCCGGATTTTCGGCGCAATGGGTGGCCGGATCGATCACACCCTGGCCAACCTGTCCATTCTTAAAATCGCCCTGGATCAGGGGGTCCCCACACGGCTTGTTGACGAATGGTGCGAGATTCTCATGATTCGCGATTCCTGCGTCCTGGAAGGAGAAGCAGGCCAGACCGTGTCCCTTTTTCCTTTTTCTTCGGCGGTGACGGGGATCACCCTGAGAGGCTTTGCCTACCCCCTGGAAAACAACGCCATGGAAATCGGCCGTCCCTACGGGATCAGCAATGTTCTGACAGACCAGCGGGGATTCATTTCACTGGCCGATGGAATTCTTCTTGTCATCCATTATTACCGCAAGGGGCATTTCCCGGAAGGAGCCTGAGAAGACGATGGAAAGAAAACCGGCCCGCGTCCTTACCATCGCAGGATCGGACTCCGGCGGAGGGGCGGGCATTCAGGCGGACCTGAAGACCATTACCGTACTGGGCGGTTTCGGGATGAGTGTCATCACGGCCTTGACGGCACAGAACACCCTGGGCGTTCAGGGCATCTTCGAAGTGCCGATCCCCTTCATCGAACAGCAGTTTGATTCCGTTGCAACCGACATCGGCGTTGATGCCGCCAAGACAGGCATGCTGGTCAACTCCGCCGTCATTCGCGCCGTTGCAGCGAAAATCCGCCGATACGGAATTGAACGGCTAGTCGTCGATCCGGTCATGGTGGCCAAGGGCGGAGTGCGGCTTATCAGGGATGAAGCCCTGGACAGCCTGGTTTCGGAACTTATTCCCCTCGCGCTCGTCGTGACGCCCAACGTGCCGGAAGCTGAGGTTCTCGCCGGCATGGCCATCGGCTCCGTCGAGGACATGAAGAAAGCAGCCCGGAACATCCGGGAACTGGGTGTTCCCAACGTGATCGTCAAGGGAGGCCATCTGACTGGCCCGGCCACTGATATTCTTTTTGACGGCAGCAGGTTCTACGAATTCACGTCCGAGCGCATAGCCACAACGGACTGCCACGGGACTGGCTGCACATATTCCGCTGCCATTGCCACCGCCCTTGCGCGGGGAACATCACTGCTCGAATCGATCCGGGAAGCGAAGGCCTATATCTCCAAGGTGATCCGCTTTGCCTGGCATATCGGGCAGGGACACGGACCCACGAATCATGCCGCCCCCTTTTTGATGCCCTCGACCCGCTTCTTCCATTTATCGATCAAAGATGATATTCCGTGAGGAACGGCGGGCGCGGCAACGGTCGTTGGGGAAGCCATGACGTTTGTGAATCGATGGCAGCGACGGAATACATTCGTGCAGACCGGGCATAGGAGAGATTCGATTCCGTGCTGGAAATCGATGATGCGTTTTTTTAAGGAGGAAAGAAGGAAACGATGACGCAGTTGGAAGCGGCCAGACTGGGGATAGCCACCGAGGAAATGAAATTGTGTGCGGATAAGGAAGGGGTTACACCGGAAGTTATCCGACGGGGGGTCGAGGAGGGGAGCATTGTCGTCATCCGCAACAACCTCCACAACAGTATTGTTCCTCTGGCCGTGGGCAGGGGGCTTCGCACAAAAATCAACGCCAATATCGGAACGTCTCAGGATCATGCAGACGTAGCTCTTGAGCTGAAGAAAGTTGAGGCCTGTACGGCGTCGGGCGCAGACGCCCTGATGGATCTTTCCACGGGTGGAGATATCCGGTCGATTCGCCAGGCCATCATGAAAGCCTCCCCCATGGCGGTGGGAACGGTTCCCATCTACTCGGCGGCGGCGAATGCCATGAATCGCCGCAAGTCCATCATGGAAATGACGGCGGATGATCTGTTCCAGGCCATTGAAGAAAACGGCGAGGACGGCGTGGATTTCATTACCGTTCATTGCGGGGTGACACGCGAAAGCGTGGGGCGGATCGAGGCCCAGGGCCGCCTGCTGGGCATCGTCAGCCGGGGCGGTTCCATTACGGCTCGCTGGATGGATTACAACGATTCCGAAAATCCCCTTTACGCCCAATACGACCGTCTGTTGGAAATAGCACGCCGCTACGACATGGTCCTCAGCCTGGGTGACGGTCTCCGTCCTGGATGCCTGGCCGACGCGACGGACCGGGGCCAGGTACAGGAACTCATCGTTCTCGGGGAACTGTGCCGAAGGGCGCGCATGCAGGATGTTCAGGTCATGATTGAGGGTCCGGGACACGTTCCCTATTACCAGATTGAAGCGAACATCTCCCTGCAGAAAAGCCTCTGCGAAGGAGCCCCGTTTTATGTTCTGGGGCCTCTGCCGACGGACATCGCCCCGGGATACGACCACATTACCGCGGCAATAGGCGGAGCCCTTGCCGGGGCTGCCGGGGCGGATTTCCTCTGCTATGTGACCCCTTCGGAGCATCTGCGTCTTCCGAACCTGGAAGACGTCCACGAAGGGATCATGGCCTCCCGGATTGCCGCTCATATTGCGGATATCGCCAAGGGCTACCCCGGAGCCATGGAGAAGGATGCTCTGATGGCGAAGCATCGCAGCGAATTCAACTGGGAAGGTCAGATCGAACTTTCCATCGATCCCGGACGCAGCCGGTCATGGCTGGAACGGAGCGAAAGCGCGAAGGAGGAGGGCTGCACCATGTGCGGTGAGTTCTGCGCCATCAAGCTTGGGAAAAAGGATGCCCATCGCCAGTGAAAAAGGATATTCCGCTCCAAGCCTCGAAGGGGCTGCCGGCATTGTCCGCCGACTGAAGAGCGCCGGGTATGAGGCCTGGCTGGTGGGCGGCTGTGTCCGCGATTTTCTGCGCGGCGAGGAAGCGGTTGACTACGACATCGTGACCTCCGCCCCTCCGGAAGCCATGCGGAATCTCTTTTCCCATACGGCCGCCGTGGGGATTCGATTCGGCGTTCTCCTGGTTATTGAAAGGGGGAACACCTATCAGGTGGCAACCTACCGATCCCCTCACGGTTATCGGGAAGACGTCCGCAGAAGGGACTTTACGGTCAATGCCCTGCTGATGGATCCGGAAACGGGTCGGATTGTCGATGAGGTGGGGGGCCGGGACGACCTGAAGCGGAGACTGATCCGTGCCGTGGGCAGTCCCGAAGACCGCTTTGCCGAAGATCCGCTGAGGATGCTCCGGGCCGTGCGATTTGCCTCCAATCTCGGCTTTGCCATCGAAGAGAACACATGGCAGGCCATTTCGGATCATGCTGCCGAAATCCTGACCGTAAGCGCCGAACGTATTGCAGATGAACTGACCTTCCTACTGACCCGGGGCGGGGCGGGTTATGGCATGCGGCTGCTCGCGGACTGCAGCCTGCTTGCGCAGGTTCTGCCTGAAGTGGATGCCCTGCGGGGGGTGCGGCAGCCTCCGAAGCATCATCCCGAAGGGGATGTCTGGACCCACACGGTAACAATGCTCGATCTGATGCGTTGCCCCGCCGATGCCCGCCTCGCCTGGGGAGTTCTCCTGCATGACGTAGGCAAGGCGGATACGCAGACAGAAGACGACAGCGGCATTCATTTCTTCGGCCACGCCAGGCAGGGATGTGTTCTCGGGGAGAGCATCCTGCACCGTCTGAGATTTTCCCGGGCGGACAGGGAAACGATCCTGGATCTCATCCGCTTTCATATGAATTTCATGAATGTGCAGAATATGCGTCCCAGCCGGTTGAAGCGTTTTCTGCTGAAAACCGGTTTTGATCTCCATCTTGAACTTCATCGCCTGGATTGTCTGGCAAGCCATGGGAGCTTGGAATCCTATGAATATTGCCGGAAAAAGCAGGCGGAATGGGCCGATGAGCTGAGAACGCTTCCTCGGCTGCTTTCCGGAAAGGATCTCCTGGAGATGGGCCTTCCTCAGGGAGCCCTCATCGGGAAGGTGCTGCGCATCGTGGAGGAGGCTCAGCTCAACGGATCGATCAAAACCCCGGAGGAGGCCCACCGATTTGTAATTGACCGCTGGTCCTCTGTTCCGACCAGGAAGGATGACTCATGTTTTCCCGACGATTGAAGTCCCTGACCCCTTATGTCCCGGGCGAACAGCCACGGGACCGCTCGTATCTGAAGCTCAACACCAACGAGAGCCCTTATCCCCCGTCTCCGCGCATCGAGGCTTTTCTGCGGGAATTCGACCCGGCGCTGCTACGCCTCTATCCAGATCCCTGGTCGCTGAACCTGCGCCGGAAAATGGCCGGGAAGTATGGACTGTCCGAGGATCACATTTTTGTGGGAAACGGTTCCGACGAAGTCCTGAGCTTTGTCTGGTACGCCTTTTTCGACGGCCGGTACGGCAGGCTTCTCTTTCCGGAATTCACGTACAGTTTTTTCCCCGTTTACTGTGACTTTTATGAAGTTCCCTACCGGAGGATTCCCCTCCGTCCGGATTTTTCCGTGGATCTTGAGGCCATGATCGAAAACGGTGGGGAGCCTTCCTGCGGGATCATCTTTCCCAATCCCAACGCGCCCACAGGCGTTGCCCTTGAACTGGACAGGATAAGGGCGCTGATGGACCGCTATCCTTCAGACCGGGTTGTCGTCATCGACGAGGCTTATGTCGATTTCGGTGCTCAAAGCGCCATTGGAATGATTGCCGATTACGAAAACCTCATCGTCACAAGGACGTGCTCCAAAAGCTTTTCACTGGCAGGTCTGAGGCTCGGATACGCTTTCGGGAATCCGGATCTGATCCGGGCCCTTTTCACGACGAAGGATTCCTTCAACTCCTACACGGTCGGCCGACTGACACAGTCCATCGGCGAGATCGCCATGGAGGACGAAGAGTGGATTGCAGAAAAAACATCCCGGATCGTTGAGACCCGGACTTTTTTCTCGGATGCGCTTCATGCGCAGGGCTGGGAGGTTCTGCCTTCCAGGGCGAATTTTGTCTTTGCCCGCAAAACAGGGCTTTCGGGACAGTATATTTACGAGACTCTCAAGAATCGAGGGATTCTGGTCCGCTATTTCAACGTGGAGGGAATCCGAGATTTTGTCCGCATCACCATCGGAACGAAGGAGGACATGACCCGTCTGCTGGAAGAGACGCCAAGGCTTTGTTGCACGGAAACCTGAGAATCGTGAAGCCTGTTGGTCAGCGCTACGCGGGCATCCGAAAGGCCTTCAGCACGATTGTTGAAGGCAGGCGGGCGATCGTCTGAAGAAAAATCCAGTGGGCATCTCCTGCAGGGAAGGGCTGGAAACGGACCGGACATGTGCCCGTGCCCGCGCAGCCCTTTACGCGATGGGGATTCTCCGGATGGACGATATGCCGCGATGGCACTTATCGCCCCCCCGTCCTTAAAAGCTCCAGTTCGCCTTGTTTCAGCGGGCCTGACTGGAGCGCGCGCCATTCGTTGTTCCTTCCGCTAAAGCATCTGTTCCTTGAGGGACGCCTGGGAATAGGAGCCGGCCTTGTATCCGCCGGTCTCCGGGCTTCTGGCCCTGCGGGATGAAGAGGCCGACGCTCCCGTTTTCTTCCTCCGATCCATGCGGTGAATCGTCTCGTCATCCACTTCCAGGTACCAGCCTGCTCCCCGGTAGCTTGTCACCGTCGTGAGGCGGAGGATCTCTTCGGCAAAGCGCTTCGTGAAACGGCCGCTGATCCACTCCAGGCTTTCCACCCGGATTTTCTTATCGCGATCGCACATGATTTTTCTCTTTGGCACCTGAAGGAAAACACGCCTGCCGCAAAGGGGCAGATCCTGAACAGTCATGCTTCCCATGCTGTGAACCGCTGCGCTGTGGGTGGATCCACAACCGGAGCAGACCGGCGTTCCCGGATCGATCGGCTCAACCTGCATGTGGATGGATCGTGAATTGATCTGAATAATCCTGGCCACCTTGTAATTGGGAATGTTAAGAAGCTTTGCTATGGTTTCTAAGTCCATGGGTCCCATCCTTTCGGTTAATCGTTTTGACGTTCAGTGTTCTGCAGTCCCTCTGCCGTGCTATTTGTTGCCTCTGTCAACTTTTGGTCCGATTATACGGATCGCAAAAAAACCAACAATCAGGAAAGATCTTAATTACATTATTAAAATACACTGAGCTGCTCCTAAGGGTTAAGCCTTAGGACTGAGGGTAATCTTATAAAGAGAAGGGGGCGTCCGCAGGTCAACAGCGAACAGACAGATCAGACGGAATAACTTAAAAATAGACATGAATTGAAGAGAATCAATTTCTGCCGTCAGAAAATTCGGGCACGTCAGGCGTAAGAGAAAAAGCTGGCCGAATCGGGACATTCACCTGAATCAAGACAAACCATGAAACGGCTGTATCGTGTCGGCGGTTCATTTACGGGGGCTCTGGGGGTATGAGAACCGTTGACAATTAACTTGAGCATGATTTGACAATCTGTTAGCTTTTGACCCAGACAAAGATCATTTTAAAAAAAGTAGGCGATGAAGGAAAAGACGAACAGGAAGTCTGTTTTGGAAGTTGAAATGCGCCGAAGAAGGGCTCTTGGGGTCTTTTTCATCCTTCTTTTCTGCATTTCCTTTCTTGCCTCCTGCGGAGGACACTCAGCGGCTCCTTCCCGGCCGGAGGTGCGGCCATGGCCTGCGGCAAAGAAAAAGGCGGCCTATCTGGGCTTCACCATTCAGGCCGGAGCCTTTTCCAATGTGGCAAACGCCGCCAGGATGACGGACCGCCTCCGCCTTCAAGGCCTGGACGCCTACTACTTCGTATCCTCCGCCGGTCTTTACAAGGTGCGCTTCGGAAACTTCGCCACCAAGCGTGCCGCCCTGCAGAAAGCGGAAACGCTCAGGACGGCCGGTGTCATCGAGGAATTCTACATCGTCAGCCCCGAGGAATATGCCGTTGCCAGGCGCACCTCTCTGGGAGACGACTATCTTCGTGAACAGCTGATCAAAACGGCGGGAGAGTTCATCGGGGTTCCCTATCTCTGGGGAGGCACGACCCCCGAAGAAGGTTTCGATTGCAGCGGGCTGGTCATGGCGGTTTATCAGCTCAACGGACTCGATCTTCCCCGCACGTCGCGGGAACAATATGCCGTCGGGGAGCCGGCGAACAGGAACTCCCTGCAGAAGGGCGATCTCGTTTTTTTCGCCAACGGGAAAAAGCATCCCATCTCTCACGTGGGGATCTACATCGGGAAGGGAAAGTTCATCCACGCTCCCGGACGGGGAAAAACCATCAGAGTCGACACCCTTTCCAGCCGATTCTACGAAAGCCGGTATATGGGCGGGCGCACCTATCTTTAGGACGCGTTTTGTGTTCGGACCGTCCAGGCTTCTGAGGGCCTCGTTTTCTCCGAAGGCGCCTTGTTTCCTCAACCGCCTTTCCGGAGTCCTGTAAGAAAGAGCTGCATGAGGGCCCTGCAGGGCATAACGGTTTTGTCTGTTGACTTTGAGGAATTTTTCAATAAGATAGAACCAACTGTGTCATGAACCTCGCATTTTAAATATCTTTTCAGGATAACGAAAGGTTGCCTGCCATGCTGGAACTCCGGAATTTGCACTTTGCGGTGGATGGGGATGACGGACCCGAAGGGGGGGAAAAACGGGAGATCATCAGGGGGATCAATTTCACGTTCGAGAAGGGAAAGTTCTACGCCATTACCGGCCCGAACGGGAGCGGAAAGACCACTCTCGCCAAACTGATCATGGGAATCAATCCAGCCTCTTCGGGATCCATTCTCTTTGATGGCCAGGATATCACCAATCTTTCCATTACGGACCGGGCCAAGGCCGGGATCGCATACAGCTTTCAGCATCCGGCCCGCTTCAAGGGAATCACCTTTCGGGAGCTCCTGAACCTGGCAACGGGCATCGAGGAGGAAGAACAGCTCGTTTCACTGCTCATGCGGGTAGGGATCTGTCCCCTGGACTTTCTCGACAAGATTGTGGACGCAAAACTTTCCGGAGGAGAGATCAAGAAGATCGAACTTGCCACCACCATTGCGCGCAATCCGAAACTGGCCATCTACGATGAACCGGATACGGGGATTGATCTGTGGACGATCGGGCCAATGGTGGATCTTCTGAAGCGGGAACAGAAGAACTACGGGACGACAACCATTGTCGTCAGCCACAACAAGGTCTTTCTGGAAGCTGCCGACGAGATCCTCATCATCAACGGAGGCCGGATTGTTTTTAAAGGGGTTCTGGGTGAAGCGATGAACCTGCTGAACGACATGAGTATCTGTAATTTCAAAAGCTGCTGCGAAGGAGACGACCAGAATGCTAGATGCTTTAGATAAGGAACTTTTAAAAGCCGTCGCCGATCTGGAGGATATCCCGAAGGGCGCCTATAATATCCGTAAAAACGGGAAACTGCTGACGCGGGCTAACAGCGCCAACATATCGATCGACAGCAACGCCGACGGCACAGGGATCGTCGTCGCGATCGCCCCGGGAACCGTCAACGAATCCGTGCATATTCCGGTGATCCTGAGCCAGGCCGGGCTCTATGATGTGGTATACAACTCTTTCCTCATCGGGGAAAATGCGGACGTCACCATCGTGGCCGGCTGCGGAATCCACTGCGGGACGGAAAGCCCCGAGGGGCATGCGGGCATTCATGAATTCCGGGTAGGTCGTGGGGCCAGGGTGAAGTATGTCGAGAAGCATTACGCGGCGGGAAAGGGATCTGGAAAGCGTTCCCTCAACCCCACGACAAAAGTATTTCTCGAGGAAGGCGCCCAGGTGGAAATGGAACTTACCCAGATCGGAGGCGTAGATGAGGCCGACCGCCTCAATGAGGCCACTCTTGAGGCCTCCAGCATGTTGATGATCATGGAAAGGGTCCTGACGGAGAAGGGCCAGACGGCCATTTCGAGAAACGACATCAAACTGGCAGGAACCGACAGCAGGGCGAATATGATCTCCCGCTCCGTGATCAAAGGCGATTCAAAGCAGAATTTCTACGCAACCATTGAAGCCCTGGCGAAGTGCTTCGGACACATCGAATGCGACGCCATAATCATGGACAACGGCACCAATGAAACCATCCCCGCTCTGAAGGCCATGCATCCGGACGCCGAGCTGACCCACGAAGCCTCCATCGGCAAGATCGCCAACGAACAGCTCATGAAGCTCATGAGCCTTGGGCTGAGCTATGACGACGCCGTGAACCGTATCATCCAGGGGTTCCTGAAGTAACGGTCTCTCTGGAAGATGTAGGGATAGAGGGGCTTCCGCGCTGCTACCGAACAGCCGGTGGATGAACAAAAAGGAAAAAAGGGGGAAGAGAATGGATGCCTTTCCAAACGAGCCAATGGGCTTTCGGGGAATCCTCTGGGGGCAGCGACTGGAAAGCCTGACCGGCCGGAACTTTACGAAAATCAGCGATGACGGGGACGTCAGCGCCTACCGCCTGGACAATGACCGCCTGAAGATGGCTCACGTGGAGGTAGACGATATCATATATTATTTTTTTCGGCATCGCCTGTACCGAGTCCATGTCCAGATCGAGTCCCATGAAAATTTCGCCAGGCTGAAAGAAATCTTTTTCGAAAGTTATGGCGAGGGCGTATCGGTAAGCCGGGATGAAACGGAAACCTATTACTGGGCCGGTGCGGAACTGGACCTTTCCCTGGAATACAATGAAGCGTCACGCGGCAGGATTGAATATTCCTTTCGCCCAATTCACAAGCAGGAAGAGAAAAAAGCCAAGCTGAAGGTCATGCGCGAGTGGGATGAGGCGTAGTTGCCGTTAGGGCATTCGCGAAGTGTCCTCTCTCCTGCCTGGCGGGTAGCTCGTCTTTCAGCGGATGCCTTACGTCCACCTTCCAGGCGCACTGCCGCCTGACGAGGATCAGGGTCAAACAACCATCGACCGCAACGCCGATCTACTGCTCCAGCCAGTTTGCAATCCGGGGAGACTCCAAAGAGAGCCAGCGGGGAGAAAGGCGGATTTCCAGAAATACCCTGAACAGGGAAACCATGATTTTCGTTGCCCCTTCCACCAGATAGATGCGTTCCAGAACCGCACCGTCCCTGTCTTCCGAGTCCTCCATCCAGTCGGTCATAACGGGAAGTTTCAGGGACTGAAAGTGGAAGCGGTCCGCCTTCAGAGTGAATTCCCAGGCATCCCCGTCCTTTTCGAGCTTGATCCTGGCTTCCTTGATTTTCTTCCCCTGCCGCAGGGCCTCTCTGCCCTCCGTGAGATCCGCATGCATCCCCTGACAGACCACCGTTTCGGCATATTCCCCGTCGCCCGACTCCAGGACCAGCCGGCGAACGAGGATCAGTTCCACATCGCCCGTTCCCGGAACGTAGACCGATCCGTTTCTTTCCTCACTTTTAAACCAGAGCCAGGTAAGGAATTCACGACCCATGGAGGTCCGGTCGACGGCCTGCAGGCCCGCCGTTTCAGGGGCATCAGCGAGGGCGGCCCGTTCCGCCAGGGAAAGCCGATTTGCCGACTCTTCATCGAGCCAGAGCGGATCCCAGGGTGTGTAGGGATAGACAGACAGGGAGAAGGTCTGTTTGAAAAAATCCTGGAAATCGTCGATCACCTTCTCCGAAAGGCTGCACAGAATCAGCGATTTCTGTGACACGGACCAGCAGAATTCATAAAAGGCGGGAACCGGCTGGGCCTTGCTGAAAAGTTCGAGATGAACCCTCTCCCGGAGGTCTTCCCGCTGCTCACGGTAAATTCTCTTCTGCCCCGTTTCAGAAAGGAAATCCTGCTCCGCTTCCAGAAGACGGATTCTTTGGAGGGAAGGGGGGACGGTTTTCCTGTCGATGCGAAGCGTCAGCATCAGGTAATCTCCCCAGATATATTTTGCGCCTTCGAAGTCCGTATCGAGGACATTTTCAAGACTGGTCCAGCCAATGGCCTTCTCTTCCGAGGCCGGGGCGCTGGAGCGGAAGGCGAAGGCCTTCAGCTGCTGATGAATAAATTCGTCCGCCGATGCCGGCAACGATCCTTCCAGACGGTAAAGAGAAAAGGAAACGGTTCCTTTGAGCAGTCCCATAAGCCACCATGGCGGCAGTCATCTCATCCTCTCAGAAGTTCTATTTATGTGGATTCAAAGGCCACCGGTCGAACAGCCCCCCGAGGCCGCTTTTCCTGTGTTCCGCCCTGTTGAAACCATCCTGGTTTCGGAAAAGAAGATGCCGCAAAAGAGAATAGGGGAACCTATCGTATCGGAAGGAGCCTTGTCAAGGAGAATAGCCTGTATAATTATGTCGTGGACACTCCCGGCAATTTGTGTTAGGCAAATATCGTTTTTTGCAGCCCCATATCCATGCGCCCACCGCACCGGCGGACTTGTTGCCGACCGTCTGCCCTTGACATCCGGACGTTGAAAGGTCAGGAACCCGAGACGCAGCGTGGAGCTGGAAATGGGAAGGCCATCAAAGTGAGGCGGAGAAATGCCGGGCGGCAAGCGGATTAATAAAGTCGGGATCATCGCCAATATTCGAAAAGAAACGGCTCTGGGATGTTCGTCCGGCCTGAAGAAGTGGCTGCAGGAGCAGGGAATCGAGGTATTTCTCGATTCTGAAATCGCAGCGGCCCTGGGAGAGACCTGCGGACTGGAGCGGCAGAAGCTTGCCGCCCTGGTGGACCTGCTGGTTGTTCTGGGGGGAGATGGCGCGATGCTGCGGGCAGCCCGGTCCGTCCGGCAGTTCACGATCCCCATCGTGGGCATCAACCTGGGAACCTTCGGCTATCTCACGGAGATCAACCTCAATGAGATGTACCCTTCGCTGGAGCGCATTCTCCGGGGGGAATACGCTACGGAAGACCGGATGATGCTCGACATGGAGGTGGTGCGGGACGGAAAGACCTCCTGTGAATATACCGTGCTCAACGATGTGGTCATCACCAGGGGAAACCTCACCCGGATCATCGATATGGAGACCGCGATAGACGGTTCCTATCTGACGACTTTCCGGGCAGACGGCCTCATTGTCAGTACTCCGACGGGTTCGACGGCCTATTCCCTCTCCGCCGGCGGTCCCATCGTCTTTCCTTCACAGAACGTCATCATTGTCAATCCCATCTGTCCCCACACCCTGACCAACCGGCCGATCATCCTCCCCAGCAGCATCACCATCAGCGTAAAAGTCTGGTCGGAAGAGGAAGGGGTGAGCGTAGATCTGGACGGGCAGGAGTCCGTTACCCTGAAATCAGGGGATACGTTGATCGTCCGCAAATCCCGTTACGTTACCACCCTGGTTTCCTCCGCGAACAGGAATTACCTGGAGATTCTCAGGTCCAAGCTGGGATGGGGCCGGCTGCCCTCCATAAGCCGGTAAGCAGACAGGATGCTGGTGCAACTGAACATCCGCAATTTTGCCCTCATTGATGCCCTGCAAATTTCCTTCGGCGACGGCCTCAACATTCTGACCGGGGAAACCGGCGCCGGAAAGTCCATTGTTGTCGGGGCCATTGGACTTCTTCTGGGTGACAGGGCCTCGACGCTGAGCATTCGTTCAGGGGCCGATACAGCAGAGGTTGAGGCCCTCTTTGAGCTGGAACAGGGAAGCTCCGTCCAGGAAATGCTTGTGGCGGCCGGTCTGGACGTGGACAGAGAACTCGTCATCCGCAGAGTGATTTCGCACACCGGGAAAAACAGGGTTTATCTCAATGGCACGTTGTCGACACTGAATCTCCTGAACAGAATTGGTGAATCGCTGATGAACATCTGCAGTCAGCGAGAACACTCCATCCTGCTGAATTCCGATTGCCACCTGGATCTGCTTGACGCCTTTGGCGGACTCGATCCCCTCCGTCATGAATACGGCAGGATGTTCAGAAGCTGTAAGGATCTTCAGCTGAGGATTTCGAAACGGACCGAAGCGAAAAAAAGGCGATCGGAACAGGAGGAACTCGCACGGTATCAGCTTGCAGAAATCCGTCAGGCCGGGATAGCCTCCGGGGAGGACGATCGGCTGTCTGCCCAGAGGCAGGCGCTCCTTTCCGTTCAGAAACTTTTGAGCATCTCGGGCCATGCCTATGGGCTGCTCTATGACCGGGAAGACTCCGTCCTGTCAACCCTGAAGGACGTGATGGCCTGTGTCCGGGAAATCCAAAGGATCGACCCCTCTCTGAAGATTTCTGAACCGGATCTGGAGGCGGTTTATTATTCCCTGGAGGAAGCGGCCTCTGCCCTGCGGAACTACGCCCAGGGCCTGTCGCCCGATCCGGAGTCGCTCGCAGAGATCGAAGAGAGGCTTGAGGTATTGAGCCGCCTGAAGAGAAAGTACGGTGGCAGCCTCGAAGGCGTGCTGACAAGGCAGGACGAGTTGGAGAAAAGCCTGGCGGATCTGTTCTCCCTGGAAGAGGACCTGGAGAAGGAGAATGCGACCCTTCGGGAATTGGAGCTCCGAATGGATGAGAAGGCACGGGAGCTTTCTTCGGCGCGACGGAGCACGGCGGAGGTTCTCTCGAACGCCGTCGTCGAGGAGCTGCAGAGCCTGCACATGGAGGGCGCGGTCTTTGAAGTTGTCTTCCATGAGGCGGGTGGGGATTTCCGTTCTTCCTTTGACGAACGGGGAATCGATCGGGTCGAATTCTACCTTACCGCCAATATCGGCGAAGAACCGAAGCCTCTGAGCAGAATCGCTTCCGGAGGGGAGCTTTCGCGGATCGTGCTGGCCATGAAGAAGGTTCTTGCTCAGGTGGGCTCCGTCGGTGTCATTGTCTTTGATGAAGTGGACAGCGGCATTGGCGGGGAAACAGCGGACCTTGTAGGGAGCAAACTGCGGGATGTCGCCCGGAATCACCAGGTGCTCTGCATTACCCATCTCCCCCAGATCGCCTGCTATGGTGACCGGCATTACCGTGTGGTCAAGACCGAGGAGGATTCCAGGGCGATAACGCGGATCGAAGTGCTTTCCGAGGAGAAGCGGTCTGAGGAAATCGCACGGATGCTGGGGGGACGGGAACTGACGGAAACAACGATACGGCATGCCCGGGAAATGCTTGAACGTGTGTCGGGGAGGTAGGAAATGTTACGGAAAGCTCGAATCGGCGATGTCAAGACGATTCACCGGATGATCAACATCTCTTCCGGAAAGGGGGAGATCCTGCCCCGTTCCCTCATGGATATTTACGGCAACCTGCGGGACTTTTTCGTCTATATCGATGAAGAGCACAATTCGCTGGTCGGGATATGTGCCATGAGCATCATCTGGGAAAATCTCGCGGAAATCCGTTCCCTCTTTGTCGAAGAGTCGAGGCGTAAAGAGGGGATCGGCCGTCGCCTCGTAGAGGCCTGCATTTCTGAAGCCATTACCTTGGATCTGTATCGCGTCTTTACCTTGACCTTCCAGGTGGAGTTCTTTTCGAGGATGGGATTCAAGATCGTTGACCGTTCAACCCTTTCAGAAAAAATATGGACGGATTGCTTCCGCTGTTCCAAATACCCGGACTATTGCGACGAAGTCGCCATGGTCCTCGACCTGTAATTTCCGAACCACGTCGAATATCGAGGGGGACATGAACAAACAACGATACGGCATTCTTCTCCTGGGACTTTTCCTCTGTCTGTCCGTCCTGGGAGGCTGTGCCTCTCATCAAAAGCCACGGGACGAGGAGCCCAAACCGCCGACTGCAATCAAGCCCGCCATTCCGGCCCCGCAGCCGGAACCCGTGCAGAAGCCGAAACCGGCAGCGCCGACGCCCCCGGCCCGGGAGATGAAGCCCTCGTTTCCTGAGATCCTTCAGCCCGATCCCTCGTCCATGACGCTCCTGGCACCGGAAGATATCCCCCTGCTTACGGATGACCTATCGAGAGATTCCCTGCTGGCGGCGGTTGAACAGAGCCTTCTGTTCTACAGCCGCATTCCGCGGGACAGCCGCCACCCGATGGGTCCCGTCGCCTGCACGGCCGATGAGTTGAAAGAGACCCTCTTGTTGTTCCAGAAAATTCTTCAGGACTCCTCTTCCGAAGATGAGCTGAAAGAGAAGATCGCCGCCAGCTTTGATTTCTATCAGGCAGCCGGCCGTGACAAGAAGGGAACGGTTCTGTTTACCGGATATTTTGAACCGATCATCAAGGGCTCCCTCGAACGGTCTGAGGCCTTTTCTTTCCCCATTTACAGACCTCCGGAAGAAACGGTGGTGATCAACCTGGGGAGATTTAAAAGCCGGTACATGGGCGAAACGCTGACGGGCCGCCTTTACGGCGGAGAGGTGATCCCTCATTACACGCGGGAAGAGATTGACGGTAAAGGCATCCTTTCGGGCCGGGACCTGGAAATTGCCTGGGCGGAAGATTCCGTTGAGCTGTTTTTCCTCCATATCCAGGGATCGGGCATCATGGAGCTCCCGGACGGGCAGTCGATCCGTGTCGGTTATGCCCGGTCGAACGGCCACCCCTTTCGAGGCCTGGCAAAGGTCTTGTTCGAACAGGGAAAAATAGCTAAAAACGAAATGTCCCACGAGGCGGTCAAGAGATATCTCCAGGAGCATCCCGGAGAGCGCGCCGAACTGATGCACATGAATCCGAGCTATGTCTTTTTCCGGTTGCTCGAAGGAGGAAATGTCGGATCTCACAATGTGAGCCTGACTGCAGGGCGTTCCATCGCCACGGATCCGAAATATTTCCCCCGGGGGGGCCTGGCATTGATTCAGTCGCGGAAGCCTGTATTTACGGAGAACGGCTCTAAAATGCACTGGGTCCCCTTTTCAAGGTTTGTCCTCAATCAGGATGCCGGTGGGGCCATCAAGGGTACGGGAAGAGTCGACCTGTTCTGCGGGACCGGTTCCGACGCAGAACGAGTTGCAGGAAGCCTTAAGGAAAACGGGAACCTTTTTTTCCTTTTAAAGAAAAAGGGACTTCCCGGTAACGAGGCAGCCACGGACTTTTGAGGAAACACAACTTCTGAATTCCTTGCTGAGTCGAATTTCCGACGTTGAAATCGCGGCAAACCCCGAATTATAGTTGAACATGTAAATATTTTATGGTAATTTCTTGCAGATTTAACAAACTGTTTTATTAAAAAATGAAATGGGGGAGAGAAGAGATGACGAAGGCGGAATTGATTTCAGTAATTGCAGAAGAAGCGGGAATTACAAAAGCGTCAGCGTCGAAAGCACTGGCCAGCTATGTTGGCGTAGTGGCCAGGGAACTCAAGAAGAACGGGAAACTGGGGCTTGTCGGCTTTGGAACCTTCTCCGTCGTCAAGAGAAAAGCACGGGAAGGCAGAAATCCCCAGACAGGCAAAGCCATCAAGATTCCGGCCAAAAAGGTTGTCAAATTCAAGCCGGGAAAGGAATTATCAGATAAAGTAAAATAGTGTTATAGCATTTTTACCTGTTGAGAAGGCCCTCGAGAAATGAATCTCCGGGGCCTTCTTGCCTTTAAGGTTTATCTTTGATAAGTGACGGAAAAACTGAAGGGGAAGCGCTTTGACAACAAAACGAATATTGAGTGGAATGAGGCCCACGGGAAAGCTTCATCTTGGCAACCTGCACGGTGCGCTGAAAAACTGGGTGAATCTTCAGAATGATGATCGTTACGAGTGTTTCTATTTCGTGGCCGACTGGCACGCGCTGACCAGCGATTACAGTGACACCGGGCAGATCCTGGACAATGTCACCGATATGGTCATCGACTGGCTGAGCGTCGGACTCGATCCAGAGAAAAGCACTCTCTTCGTTCAATCCAGGATCATAGAACATGCGGAACTCTTCCTCCTGCTTTCCATGATCACACCCCTTCCCTGGCTGGAGCGGAATCCCACCTACAAGGAGATCAAGGAGGAATTGTCGAACCGGGACCTTTCGACGTTTGGATTTCTGGGTTACCCCGTCCTTCAGGCTGCGGACATTATCATCTACAAGGCCCACGGCGTCCCTGTAGGGGTTGATCAGCTGCCCCACGTGGAGCTCACCCGGGAGATCGCCCGCCGATTCAACTTTCTCTACCGAGAAATCTTTCCAATTCCCGAACCCCTGATTTCGGACGTTCCCAAACTCCTGGGCATAGACGGCCGGAAAATGAGCAAATCCTACGGAAATTCCATTTACATCAGCGATACCGGTAACGAGCTGAACAAAAAAATTCTCTCGATGTTCACGGATCCGCAGCGGCAAAGAAAGTCCGATCCGGGAAGACCCGAGCTCTGCAATGTCTTCAGCTTTCATCAGCTTTATTCCGACGATTCCAGCATCGGGGAAATCGATGTTGAGTGCCGGCGGGCCGGGATCGGCTGTATTGAATGCAAAAAGCGCCTGGCGGCTCGGATCACCGAGGGACTTCAAACCGTTCATGAACGACAGGAATATTATCGCGGCCATATCAAGGAAGTCTTGGAAATCATCGAGAACGGAACGGCTCGGGCCTCCGGAATCGCCCGGGCGACGATGGCTGAAGTACGTGAAGCCGTAAAAATTTGAAGCATGAAACGGGTGCCGTCATGGAAGAAAGGCTGCAGAAAATTATCGCCCGCTCGGGGCTCGCTTCCCGCCGGAAAGCCGAGGATATGATTCGGGAAGGGCGGGTCAGCGTTAATTCGGAAACCGTGCGGGAATTGGGCTTCAAGGCCGATATCGGTCGCGACGAGATCCGGGTGGACGGCAAGCTGATCTGTGCGGAGGAAACAAAGATCTATGTCGCACTGAACAAACCCCGTGGATACGTCACGACGCTCAGCGATCCGCAGAAACGTCCCACGGTGATCTCCCTTCTTCCCGAGCTCGGTGCCCGTCTTTTCCCAGTGGGGAGGCTGGATTATGATTCCGAGGGACTTCTGCTGATGACCAATGACGGCCATTTTGCTCAGCAGATTCAACATCCCCGCTTTCGTGTTTCCAAAACCTACAGGGTCAAGATATCCGGCCGACTGACCGGCGCTGAATTCCGCCGGCTACAGAATGGCCTGGATCTTGAAGACGGTACCTTTGTTCCCGATGCTGCAATGATCGATGAAATCAACCCCAAGAGCTCCTGGCTGATCCTGAACATCAGTGAAGGACGAAACCGCGTTATTCGCAGGGCCTTCGAAAAACTGGGCCATCCGGTTTTGAGGCTGATCCGGACGGCCATTGCTGACCTGCAGCTGGGAAATCTTGGCGAAGGCGATTACCGCTTCCTCAAGGGGTGGGAAATCCGTCAGCTTATGTCGCCCAGGCGTCAAAATGAAAGGTTGGGCAAACCATGGGAGAAAACATGATCCGCTGTGGAAGGACTGCCGCATGGGCCGCAGTCATGACACTGGCCGTGCTGCTGATTCCTCTTGGCATGGTCCACGCGACGCCTGTGGAGGTAACCCTTTTCCCCAGCTTTGCCCGGGTAACGGAACGCTCCCGAGTACCGGTCCGGTTGGACGAAAAGGGCAGGGCCACGGCCGTTCTGATCCTTCCCGGACGGGTGCCGCAGGAATCTTTGACCATTTCGCCGGAATCAGAACCCGGTCTCAGAATCACCGGCCTTTCCTGGCGCACGGCCAACCCGCCGGGGAGTGTACAGGCCGTCGCGATGCAGAAGCAGCTTGCGAAACTCAAGGATGAGAGAATGCGGAATTCGGCAATGATCAAGGGGCTCGATGCGGAGATCTCCTTCTGGACGTCCCAGGCCAAGGCAAAGACCAAGACTCTGAGGGATGCCGCCATTTTGTCGACCGCCATTTCACGCAACACAAAAAGGGCCTGGCAGGAAAAGATGACCCTGGAAGGGGAATGCGAAAACCTGGATCAGCGCATCAAGAAACTTTCCGACGAAATGAAGCAGGCCGCTGGAGAGGGTGATGAAAACAGGGAATTGACCCTGATGCTCACCGGCCCAAATCCCGGCCCGGGGATCTTATCCTTCAAGTACACGTATGTCTTGCCGAACTGCGGATGGTCGCCTCGGTACCGCCTCGAAGGGACTTCCAGTCGAGGGCAGGTCGATTTTTTCTGGGATGCCGAAGTATGGCAGAACAGCACGCAGGATTGGAGCGATGTGGAACTGTCCCTCGGCAGTCAGACCGCCGTGCCGGTCCCGGGTACCCCTGAAAAATCGCCGGAATGGAAACTCGACGCCTCAAAGGCTGGAAAGCGTAAAAACATCAGGAAGGAAGAAGGAAACGGACCTTCAGCGCCGCTCAGAACACCCATGGCGATTCCTGTGCGCTCGCTGGGACGACACTCCCTCCCGAAAGGACAGAAACAGATCCTTGGGGTTGACAGCGCGCATTGGCCTGCAACATTCAGCCGCGTCATCCGGCCTTTTTCTCAGCCATCCTCCCTCATCAGAGCGGAAGTGCTCTCACCGTCACCCATGGAGATTCCCCAAAGTCCGGCTCTGTTTCTAATGGACGGCGAACTGATGGGAATCCGGGACTTCGAATTCTACGGCCTGGGGAAAACGCTCTTTTTCGGCAGCGATCCTTCTGTTTTTTCAGAGGTGAAGATGGTGTCGAAACCACGGGACCCCGGGGAAAATCCTTCCGCGAAGCAGGATCTGGATTGGCACTGGCGAACGCTTATACAAAACAAAGGCAGCCAGGAGGTCAGAGTCGTCGTTGAGGAACCTGTCCCACAAATACGGGATCGACGGATTACGTCGGTTGTCCATGGAGAGCCCGCCTTTTTCAACGGGCAGTCAAACGTCGGCCTCCGTGAGCTTGTGTTGACGCCGGGCGGAAGCCGGACACTGGAAACGTCTGTTCACATTGAAGCCCCCCGTGACATCGAACTGGAAATGAGCTGGTCGCCCTGAAACGCTCTTCCTCGAGAGTCCTTTTTTAAAACCTCACGGATTCGCCTTTCGTCCGCGTCGGTTTCGCCGCCTTGCGGTCCGCCGGTGCTTACGCAGCCTTCACCTTCTCTTCGCCGTTTCGGCATCCTTCTTGACTGGTGCCCGGACGATCACACGAGTGGCTTGCCCCCATTGAGCTTTTCATAGATCCGCATGTACTGGGCAATCATGCCCTGGAGGTCGTACTTTTCCCGCGATTCCTTCATGATCCGCCGAATCTGGGCCTCTTTGACGTGCAAAGGCTTTCTGTGGAAAAACATGCTTTTTTCCAGCCCGTACCACAACCCGCCGGGATCGTAGTCGCGGAAGAGAAATCCGTTGCCGACATCCTGGGGTGCTCCGTCAATTTTAAGGCGCAATTCTGAAATCTTGTCGTGATAGCCGCCCGTATCCCGGTTGGTGGCTGTCGCTCCGAACAGATTTCCCACCTGGTCGATCTGACCGCAGGGTTCGTAAAGGGATGCGCCGAAGACGTCGCTTGCCGCAGCAAAGCCCAGCATGGAAAGCCCTTCATCGAAGTGGTGATAGGCGATCCGTCCCTGGGAGGCGTAGGCAATCTGTCCCAGAATATCCACATGGGTGCGGTCGCTCCCGATGCCATCCCCCACGATGGCCATCTGGGCGCTGGGATAGGCTGAAATGAATCGATGGGCAATGGCTTCAAGAAGCTCAACCCCCTTCTGGACGGGATCCAGTCGCGAGGGCCAGAAAAAGAGGATGGCATCCGGATCGACGTTCAATCCGGTTCTTTTCTGGAACTCCACAAGGTTTTCCCTTTTCGCCTCCATGATGGGATCTTCCACCCCGTACGTGCGGACCAGAAATGGGCAGTTTTCAGGGTACATGACGGAAGCCGGCGCATTGATGATCGCCCGGGCCGCATCGCTGTAATACTTGGCCTTGACTTCACTTCGAACGCTGGGTGGAACCAGCGGGCGGTCGAGGAAAAAGTCGTTCACCACTTCACGAAGAAACCGCTCTCCCACAAAATTAATCAGGGTGGCATTTTTGATGGCCGTGGCCTGACAATCGACACAGGATTGCCCATAGGCCTCGGAGTAATAGATCTCCTCGCCGATGCCCTGGAGATTGACTCCTTCCAGAAGGCTGAGAGGCAGGTTTTCCGTAAAGACATTGTGAACCGTGTGCAGAACCGGGACATTGGTGGATTTGGCATAGGCGGTAATAACGCCGCCGGCCATCCAGTCGTGGCTGTGGATAATCAGCCTTCCGTCGTGCATTGAACGGACGTTTTTGATGACGTTGTTGACGATCTCGCGCTGAAATGTGGCGGCGGTCCGCAGGGGATCTCCGGAGTAGGCGCTGAGATTGTCGGCGAAGATGGAGGAACTGACCAGGTGAATGTTTTCCGCTTCGATCTTGTAGCGGACTTCCCGCCACTGGCTTTCGGTCATTTGAGATTCCAGCTGAAAGCGCTTCTTCAGATTCAACGTGGCCAGATGGACATCGATGCCCCTCTCCAGAAGCCCTTCACACAGGGCTGCGACGACCTCTCCCTGCCCCCCGCTCTTGCCCGAGATGTACTTGGCAAGGGTCCCCATATCATGGGGCAGCCTGCCCGTTTCAGGGGTAATCAGCATAATGGGCGTTCTTGCGGGCTTTTTCAGGATTTCAAACCGTTGGATGAACCCTTCCAGGTAATCGATTTTCCTGGTGAGAATTTGAGTGGCGCGGACCGGCGACGAATCGTAAGGATTGTTGTAACGGCAAAGGGACTGCCTGGCATCGATCCTGTTGTTCAGATAGTACAGCTGATCCGAGGTCGTCAGATTGCGCCAGCGCGTCAGAAACTCGCTTCCGGCCCTGCGCGCGGACCCTTCCATATTTTCCAGATCCTTGAAAAGCACATACTGCGTCGGGCTTTCCATCCACCCGAAGGTGTCCCTGACGATATCCATCCAGGTGGAAGAGGACGAATTCTGCAGGTCCAGGGAGGGACAGGTCTCATATTTGTAGCGCGCCGCGACGTTTGTTGGTGTTTCAATGCGGACGTCGGGATATTTTTCCAGGGCGGCGGGCATGCCTCTCCAGAAGTCGAAGATGCCTTCATCTTCACGGATGTAGCCGCCGATATGCTCCAGATCGTAGCCCAGCAGAACCACGGTTCCGTCGACCGAGGCGATTGAGCCTGCATACTGCTCCGGCGTCAAGTACCGCTGTGAAAAACCGTAAGCCAGTTGATTGCTCAGAACGCGATTGCGGGGTATCACAATCAGGTTCGTTCCCCTTGCGCGGTACACCGAATTGGTCTGCATCGGATCTGCTTCCGAGGCATCTTCCGAATGCCACCGCGGTTCGCAGAGAATGGAAAGATAACCCATGTCGGCAACAATATCCGCCAGTGCGTTGTTGTAGATAAGCTCCGTGTTTCGAAACGAGAGGGGAAATATGCCGAAGAGTTTGCGGATACATTCCCGGTGTCCCGTTACCTGCTCGCGAAACTCCTCTTTATGCGGATCAGAGAAGAGGGAGGTCAGAGAGTGGAAATACGTTTCATTGAGAAATTCAACCTGCTGACTGCCCCTTCCGACATCAAGGAGGGATCTCAAGGCATTGATCACCCTGGGTTCGTATAGAGTCGCCTGCTCCAGAAAGGTTCCGGACATGCTCAAGGTTATCCGGAAGCCCGGATGTCGCCGGACCAGGTCTGTAAGCATTCCCAGAGCCGGGAGATACGATCTTTCAGAAGTGGTAAGGAAAATCTCTTTGTTTTCATCATCCCAGAGGAATTTATCCCGATCCGGATGAAGACGGAAAGGCTGGTGCAACTGGAAATAAAATATAACGGACGGCATATCTCACCTACGTATGGAATCAAACGGCTGCTGAAAAGATTCTGTTGACGTTTTATGGAACGATTTATCTAGTCTTTAAGATAAGATGCGACCAGGCGCTTTGTTTCTTCGAGAATCTTGTCGCCATGGCGGCTGTTTCGCGGACTGTAATAAAACTTTTCTATATCATAGGGGTTCTTTGAAAGATTTTCAAGGAAGGAAATAACGCGCCCCGGGCGGGGAAAGGAATGGATGTAGAGTTCTCCCCAGTTGTTCAGAGTGAGAATGCGAAGAGAGGCAAGCGAGCGAGTGTCGGGGTCCTCGGCAAAATTGCTGACCAGAAGCATTTTTTCCGTATGTTCCGGCTGAAGAAAATTCTGAAACTCGATGGAGCTGACATCATAGGTCCCGAAGGTTTTCTTGATCTTTTTGCTGAGAGTGATCATTTCAGGCATCGTGGCAAAGGTGCGATTGGGAAGCATGCGTATCAGCTCCGGGAAATAGAGGCCGTTCCAGACGAGATAGGCAAGGCAGTAGGTGAGATCGGACTTCTCGCAGATGATCGTCTCGGATTCATTTCCGGGAAAGATCTGCCAGCCCCCCTCACAGAAACGAACCGTCAGCGATGGAAGGTTATGCGTGTCCAGAGGCCTGAGAAGAATGGGAATTTTGTTGGGTTTCTTTTTCAGGGAAGAGGAGAGCTTGCGGCCGAGAATCGTCAAATCCTGGGGAGCGACATCCCCCGCCACATTGCGGGCCAGCTCGCTTATATCCTTGTATATCTGGACGAGAAGCATAAAAATGGTTTTTCCGAACTGGACCTGCGCTGAATAGCTCCAGTCGGTAAAGCGGTTGAGATCGTAGATCGTTTTCCTGTCCAGGTCGTATGTCTTGAAAAGAGGAAGGGTCTTTTCCTCCCTCAAGGTTATCCGCCGGGAATAAAGCTTCACCTCATACCTCAGGTAAAAGCATTGCATGATCAGGTGGTACGTATCCCTGTCCAGGTTCCGTGTATGATCCAGGACGGCAATGAGCGTAAAAATGCTCGGATCGACAAAGTCATAAGGCTTTCTGTCCTGGCTGAGAATCCGGCTGCGGAACCGGTGGCAGAGAAGGTCGCCTTCAGGAGATTCGAGGAACATCTTCAACAGCAGCATTTTTATGATGGACTTGAGCGGGTGGGTCAGGGACTTGTTCAACTGCCAGAGGGCTGCACCGAAGGATTCCTCCTTGTCGATGAAATCAAGATCTCCCATGTCGATGAGATCGTAGTAAACGGAGGGAGATGACTGGAATTCCTCGGCGACGCCATCATAGGTCAAAGGGGAATGCGGATCGTAGGAAGCCCACCAGAGGGGAACCTTGCCGGCGATGAGAATGGTGGTGCGGTAAAACTCTTCCTTGAGGACCTTCTTCTGCGTGCTTCCGCAGCTTTCACAGTCCACATCCCCAAAACTGCATCGCCTGATATCTTCAATATCGCTCACAAAGAAGTGGACAGGCATTTTCAGGTTGTCATCCATCCAGTTCTGGATTCGATGAACCTTTTTAAGAAACTGGGCATAGGACGCGCTGTCATAATCGGCTCTGTTGATGCAGATCCAGATGTCGCAGTCCGAAGAAGGGGTCTGGCTGATCGTCCCGGCGCTCCCGATGGTGTAAATGCCCTCTATGAGCAGGTCATTGCTCGTCATGGTCAGGATGGGCGCAGCACTCTGGATATTGAAGTATTTTTTAAACATGGGTTCTTTATTCCGGATTTCATGATCTGTTTCAATGTTGAAAACACGGAAATTATGCTTTATAGAATCCATGTAGCCTGGGACGGATTCGTGATTGACACTGATCATCCAGGGAAGAAGATAGAGAATGGACTCGCTGTCTCTCGGGGCGAGCTGGGAAAATATTTTTTTCCGGAACCTGTTGTATTCCAGAAAGATATTTTTGTTGCTGGTGATAATTCTGTATAAGGCCACTCGATGCCTCGTCATGCAGAGCGGTTCAGAGACTCTGTCATCATGCGGTTACTCTTTGCAGGAATACAAGAGACGTCTGCCGGAGCAATCTCGATAAAATAATTCAGCGAAAGACTTGCAAAAAACGATCACACGAAAAAGGACCAGGACAGAAATTTATTCGGACAGGAAGAGCGCCCGGCTGAAAAACCGCCCCGAAGTGACGTACCCGGCGGACTTGCCGATCTGTTCCCGGAAGGACGATATCGTCCAGGCCATTGTCCGCCATCCGGTGGTGATTATCACGGGAGAAACCGGGTCCGGCAAGACGACACAACTTCCCAAGATGTGCCTGGAGGCGGGAAGGGGCATGTCCGGCATCATTGGCTGTACGCAGCCCAGGCGGGTGGCTGCGGTAACCGTGGCGGAGCGGATTGCCGAGGAACTCGGACAGACCGTCGGGCAGGCGGTAGGCTACAAGATTCGTTTTGAAGATCGTTCCGGCCCGTCACCTTTCATCCGGCTCATGACCGACGGAATTCTCCTCATGGAAAGCCAGAGGGATCCGCTTCTGCGAGCCTACGATACCATCATCGTCGATGAAGCCCACGAGCGGAATCTGAATATCGACTTCCTGCTCGGATATCTCAAAACCCTTCTGCAAAGAAGACGTGATCTCAAAATCGTCATTACCTCGGCAACAATCGATACGGAGAAATTTTCGTCTGCTTTCGGCGGAGCGCCGGTCGTTGAGGTTACAGGCCGGGTTTACCCCGTGGAAGTCCTTTACCGGCCCATTGAGCCCGAGGATGAAGATTCGGAGGACCTTTCCCCCGTCGACGCCGCCGTCCGTGCCGTCGATGAACTGCGAACAGGGCAGTACCATCGCGGGGACATCCTGATCTTTATGCCCACGGAACAGGATATCCGTGATACCTGCGAACTCCTGGAAGGGCGGAGCTACGATAACCTGGTAGTCCTCCCCCTGTTCGCACGCCTTTCCTGGTCCGAGCAGAGGCGTGTTTTTTCGCCGGCAAACGCCCGGAAAATTGTCGTAGCCACCAACATTGCAGAAACCTCGCTCACCATTCCCGGAATCCGCTATGTCATCGACAGCGGTACCGCGCGAATTTCCCGCTACAATCCCAGAACAAGGACGATCAGCCTGGCCGTTCAGGCGATATCCCGAAGCAGCGCCGATCAGCGCAAGGGGCGATGCGGGCGCGTACAGAACGGCGTCTGCATCCGCCTTTATTCGGAGGAGGATTATCTCCGGCGCCCCTTGTACACCGTGCCGGAAATCCTGAGATCCAATCTGGCGGAAGTCATTCTGCGCATGCTGAAGCTGGGCCTCGGCCACCCGTCTTCCTTCCCATTCATTGACGCCCCGAATCTCAAAAGCATCCGCGATGGTTTTGATGTCCTCAAGGAACTCGGCGCCGTAACGATCGAAAAAAAAAGGAAAGGCGACAACACGGAGGATGAAGGATTCGGAGTCGGACTTACGGAAAAGGGCCGTCGCATGGCCCGCATGCCGATGGACCCGCGGATTTCCAGGATTCTTTTAGAAGCGAAAAAAGAGGGGTGCCTCAAGGAGGCAACGATTATCGCATCGGGACTCTGTGTCCAGGATCCAAGGGAACGGCCTGCTGACGATGAAGGTCGCGCAGATCTGGCTCATCGCCGCTTTGTCGATCCGGCCTCTGATTTTTTGACGCTGCTGCGCATCTGGCAAGCCTATGAGAACAATCTGGAACGTCTCAAAAGCAGCACGAAGATGCGCAAATTTTGCCGCACTCACTATCTTTCCTGGAGAAGAATGCGCGAGTGGAAGGAGATCTACGAACAGGTCCGTACCATCCTCAAGGAGGGAGGTGAAGAAAAGGGCGAAAACGAAATCGACGTGGAGTCCGGACAGAAAGATCTCTACGCCGCTCTTCATCGCTCCATCCTCAGCGGCTATCTCTCAGGCATTGCCTGCCGGCGCGAAAAAAATTTTTATGCGGCGACCCGGGGACGGGAGGTTATGCTCTATCCGGGCTCGGGTCTGTTCCATCATGGAGGCGACTGGATTGTCGCCTCCGAAATGGTGGAAACATCCCGGCTATTTGCCCGCACCGCCGCAAATATCGACAGCTCATGGATTGAGCAGATTGCCGGAGAGCTCTGCACCTCCACCTATTCCGAACCGCACTGGGAGAAGCGCCGCGAAGAGGTGGTCGCCTTCGAACAGGTTTCCCTGTTCGGCCTGGTGATTGTCCCTCGGCGCAGGGTTTCCTACGCTGCCGTCGATCCGGAGGAATCGAACAGAATTTTCATCCGCAGTGCCCTTGTAGACGGCGAGCTGAAAACGCTCCCTCCCTTTCTTCATGCCAACTGCCAGCTCATTGCCGAGGTCATGCAGATGGAGGATAAGATTCGCCGCCGGAATCTTCTTCAAGACGATGCGGTGCTGGAGAGCTTCTATGCATCGCGGCTCCCGGGAGTCTGTGATATGCGAACCCTCAAGAGCAGGATCCGTGATCAGGGCGGGGACGCGTTCCTCAGGATGAGCCTTGCGGACGTCCTGTCCCAGGTGCCTGACGAGGACGAACTGTCCCTCTATCCGGACCAGGTGGATGTAGAGGGCCGCAAGTACCGTTGTGTGTACCGCTTTGATCCGGGAAGAGAGGATGACGGGGTGACCATCCAGATCCCCGATGCCCTTCTGCCGGGCATTCCCCCTGGTTCAGCCGACTGGATGATCCCGGGAATGCTGAAAAATCGCGTACTGGCCCTGCTTCGGGGGCTTCCGAAGGAATACCGGAAAAAGCTGCATCCCCTTGGACCGACGGCGGACAGTCTCATCCGAAATCTGACCGAACCATCCGGCCCTCTCATTCCCGAACTGGCCGGTTTGATCCGCACAACGCTTTCGCTGGACATTCCCGCCGCGGCCTGGTCGAAATCGGAAGTGCCCGATTACCTGCGGGTCCGCTTTGCCGTACTGGACGGCAAGAATCATGAAAAAGCTTCCGGACGCGATCTTGCCGTGCTTCAGCAGAGCGTCAATGCCGGGAAGGATTCGAAAGCCCTTGAACGGACCCGCCGAATCTGGGAAAAAACCGGTTTCACCGCCTGGAACTTCGGCGATCTGCCGGATTCCGTCGAGGTCTCCCACGATGGATCGCCCGCAGGCCTTGCCTGGCCTGCGCTGACGCCCGCGGAAGGCTGCGTCGATCTCTGCCTTTACAAAACCCGAAAAGAGGCGGCAATGGTCCACCCGAAAGGCGTAGCGGCCCTCTACTCGATTTATTTTTCCCGGGAGCTTAAGGATCTCCGGAAGGCTCTTCAACTGCCGAAACCGCTGAAAAGCTGGGCTGAGGATTTCGGGGGAGCCCGGAAGGTGGAAAGCCTGTTCCTGGATAAAGTGAAAAAAGATCTCTTCGAGCTGGAAATAAGGAAGGAAGGAGAGTTTCTCGACCATGCTCGGAAGATCCGGGAGAAACTCCTCATGTACGGCCAGGACTTGATCAAGGCGGTGGAACCGCTGCTGAAGGCCTATTCCGAAACGGCCGCTGATCTGCGCCAACTGGAGCTTTCGGTGCGGGGAAACCGCGAAGGACAGGCATTTCTGAAGCAGCTCCGTTGTGAACTGGAGGAGCTGCTTCCCGGGGATTTTCTCCTCCGCTGGGAAGAAAAGCGGTTGAAGCACATACCCCGCTACCTCAAAGCGCTTAAAATACGTGCAGACCGTGGTTTTCTGAACCGGGAGAAGGACCGCCGCAGGGAGGAAGAACTGCAGCCCTTTATCCACCGGCTGAAGGAAGCGTTAGACGGGCTTTCGGAGCATGCATCGGACAAAAAGAGGCAGGCCCTGGACGATTTTTCCCAGATGGTTGAAGAGTACAAAGTTTCGCTTTTTGCCCAGGAGCTTAAAACGGCGTTCCCCGTATCCGCCCGTCGCCTCGAGGAAAAGCTGAACGAAATCGACCGTATGTTTTAATTCTTATCCCGGACATCCGCTGTTTCTTCTCAGGTGTTCGCGAATGTACCGTTCGACCTCCTCCCAGGGCTGATAGATGCCGAAATGGCCCTCACAGAGCAGATCCGCCCTGAGATCGAGGAGTTTTTCCATGGATCGTCGCCAGGCCGCAAGATCTGCACCAAGCCTGGGAAAGAAAGGACCGTGGATATCCTGTCCGAAGAGGATGCGACGCCCGTCGCGATCCAGATAAAGGGACAGGGAACCCGGCGTATGGCCCGGGGTGTGCAGAAGAGACAGAGATTCCCCGCCGAACAACAGGGTTCCACCATCGCCTGAAATGCGGATATCGACGGGAGTGGGGGGAAAGGCTGTCTGGTACCAGTCGGCCACGGTCTGGACGCGGTCACCCGTCTCAACGGCCTCTGCGTCATCTTCATGCATGAGAATCCGGCATCCGAATTGTTTGCGGAAATACGGGGCCCCGCCGATATGGTCAATATGCCTGTGGGTCAGGATCAGCGTGGAGATGCCCCGGGGATCGAGGCCCAAATCCAGAATGTTCCGCTCCAGGCGCTCCGCAGACCCACCGGCGCCCGAATCGATCATGACCTGTTCCTTCCCGAAATCGATCAGATAGGCGGCCGCGTCTTCCGACCGGGTAATGTCAGGCCCCCCGATGAGATAAACTCCCTCGACGATGGTTACCGCGCGTCCCATAAGTCCTCCGAATTTTATCCCAGGCGTATTCTGGCATCCAGAACGACGAGGCGTTCCGGTTGCGCCAGCAGCGGGTTGATGTCCACCTCCTGGATGGTGGGAAAATCCGTTACGAGCGCTGAGAAGGACTGGATCGCCTTGACAAGTCCCGAAATGTCTGCCGCGGGCACGTTGCGGTAGCCCTTCAGAATCCGGCTGACCTTCGTTTCGTCGATCATTGCCAGGATTTCATCCCTGTCCAGGGGCGGTATCCTCAGCGCGATGTCCGCGTAGATTTCCGTAAAGACCCCACCACTGCCGAAGGCAATGACGGGACCAAACTGGCTGTCCCTCTTGCACCCCAGAAGGAGTTCCGTCCCCCCGTTGAGGTGCTCCTGAACGAGGAACCCTTCCAGGCGCGCCATCGGGCATTGCTTTCCTGCCGAGGCAAGCATCTCTTCGCAGGCTTTTTTCAATGCGTCCGCGTTTGGAATATTCAGCCGAATCCCTCCCACATCGGACTTGTGGATGATGTCCGGACTGGAAATCTTCAGGACAACGGGATAGCCGATCCTTTCCGCCGCAGCGACGGCGGCTTCCGCATTCTCAGCTTTTTCCCGCCTGGCCCCGGCAAGGCCATAGGCCTCCAGAAGGGCAAGGGCGCGCTCCTGGCTCATAAATCCAGGGGATGACGCGGCAACCAGGCGTTCCCCCTCTTTCTGCGCCGCAGGGAGTGAAAGGGGGGGGGTGAACGAAGACGATTCCGAGAGGAACTTCACGGCGCGAGGCTGGAGAATGTGACCGTAGCGGTACAGGGCAGCCAGAGATGCGGCGGCCCGGTCGAGGGAAGAAAAGGCCACGACATTCTTTTCTTTTTCCAGCTCGGCAATGTACTCCAGCCAGCGGCCTCCGTAAGTCCAGGCCACGATGGGCTTTTCGGGATGCTCGGCGGCGGCGGCGTGAAGAATGCCGGTGACATCGAGGAAGTCCTTTTCCTTTTCCAGGAAAGAGCCGGTGACGCAGACCACGGCATCCACCCCGGGGTCATTCATCATGGCCGCCAAGGTCCTCCGGTAGACTTCCGGGTATCCGTATTTCATGGCGGCTGGCCAGACGTCAATGGGGTTGTGCACACGAAACCAGCCTGGAGACAGTTCAGCAATCGTATTCCTGGTCTCCTCGCTCAGCTCCGCCACCTGGAGGCCGCATCGGGCGAAGGCATCGACGGCATTGATGCCGGCACCGCCTGAAATGGTCATGACCCCGATCCGGTTTCCCCCGATTCCCTTGAAGGTCTGGAACGTCCTGTTCAAATCCATCACGTCATCCGTCGTCTCAGCCCGGATGAGGCCGCTCTGCCGGAAAGCTGCCTCATAGATCCGATCCTCGCCGGTCATGGAGCCGGTATGCGATCCGGCGGCAAGCGCCCCTGCCGGACTGGATCCGATCTTGAAAATGACCACCGGCTTATGGGCAACGGCATCCCGGGCGGCCTCCATGAAGCGGGCCCCGTCCCGCACGCCTTCCATGTAGATGTTGATGACGGAAAGTTTCGGATCCCGGGCCATATGCCCGATCAGTTCCGCATATTCCACATCGGCGGTATTGCCGGTATCGATGCACAGGCCCGTACCGCCCATCAAGCCGGCATTGCCCACCACGTAAATGCCGGACTGGCCGAGGATCCCTACCGGGGCAAGGGGATTGATGAAACGCATGAAGGAGGTGCAGAAGGAGTTGAAATTGTTTACGACACCCAGGGTGTTCGGACCGATGATGCGGATGCCTTTTTCACCGGCCAGTTTCATGATTTCATTGTGCATCGCCACCCCGTCTCCATCGCCGTCCGTAAAGCCCTGAGCCACGATAATCACGATGCGGACCCCTTTTTCCGCGCACTGACGGAAAAATTCCGGCACCGTGTCTCTCGGGGAGCAGATGACGGCAAGGTCGGGAACCTCCGGGGCGTCCAGCAGTGAGGTATAGGCGGGATAGCCCAGGATTTCACCCCCTGCAATATTGACGGGATAAATCTTTCCCCGATACCCCCATTCCAGGAGAACCTCCAGTGGGTTGTTGCTGCCTTTTCCTGTGCGGCGAGTGACTCCCAGGAGGGCAACCGATTCGGGGGCAGTCAACTTTCGATAATCCCCCTCCGGCAGCATAAAGTGAGGAGGTGTCAGATTTTGTGCAGTCCTATTGGCTTTGGTATCGTCCACTTTCGGAAATTCTCCTTCAAAATGAAAATTGTCTGATTAATTACTTCAAGGTCTCTCGAGGGTTCCGATCAGGTCCCCGATATCGGAAATGGAATGCTCACGAAGATACGTTTCGATTCCCTCCAGAATGTTCATGGTGGCATGGGGATTCAGAAAACTGGCCGTTCCCACCTCAACGGCCCTTGCCCCGACAATGAGAAATTCCAGGGCATCGTTCGGGCACATGATGCCGCCCAGACCGATGACCGGAATGTTCACCCTGTTTACGACCTGCCAGACCATCCGCAGAGCGACCGGTTTGATGGCCGGCCCTGAAAGACCGCCGGTCACATTGTACAGGACGGGCTTGCGATGTTCCACGTCCACAGCCATCCCGGCCAGGGTGTTGATGAGCGACACGGCATCGGCACCGGCGGACTCCACACTTTCCGCAATGTGTGAAATGTCGGTCACATTGGGTGACAGCTTCATGATCACGGGAAGATCCGTTGCCTCCCGGACTCTTTTTGTCACCTCGGCGGCCATTTCGGGAGATGACCCGAAAGCAATCCCCCCCTTCTTGACATTGGGGCAGGAGATGTTCACTTCCAATGCGGACAGGCCGTCGGCCATCCCGAGAATTTCCGCGACCTTTCCGTACTCATCGACGGTTTCGCCGAAGATGTTGGCGATAATCGCCGTTGAATATTCCTTCAAAAAGGGAAGCTTTTCCTTGACGAAAGCCTTGACGCCGATATTCTGCAACCCGACGGCGTTGAGCAGGCCCGACGGCGTTTCGGCCAGGCGCGGGGGAGGGTTTCCTGCCCTCGGCTCAAGGGACAATCCCTTGACGATCAGTGCCCCCAGGCGGTTCAAGTCGACAAAGGGAGCGTATTCCTCACCATATCCGAAGGTCCCGGATGCCGTCATAACGGGATTCCGGAGGGAAAGCGGACCAATGTCGACACTCAGCGAGGGTTGTAAAGAAGATGGCCGCACTCAATTCTCCTTTCCATTCTGCAGGAGCTTCCGGTATGGGGTGCCGTTGTCACGGCACCCCATACCAGCCATGATGGTCATAATGGGCAATCCTTCCTGAAGACAAGTGGTCATGACGCTCCGTGATGGAACACTCCCGGTACCTTCGGCCCAAAGTGTCTTCCGCTTCATCCCGTTCCGGTTGGATCACCAGTCGATCCGGCGGATATCGAAAACGGGTCCATCCTTGCATGCCCGCATGAACGCCACGTCTCCCCCCGGCGTTCGCACGGCTACGGCACAGCCCAGGCAGGCGCCAAGGCCGCAGGCCATCCTTTCCTCGACGGATACCTGACAGGGAAGGGGATGCTTCTCCAGCAGCTCCGCGAGGCGCTTCATCATGGCGCGGGGTCCACAGGCATAGACAGCGCAGCCCTGCGGGTCGAAAGCGTCAAGCTCCCGTTCGAAAAGCTCGGTGACTCTCCCGCCATATCCCATACTGCCATCATCGGTACAGATCCTTATGTCCGGGCATACCGCCGAAAGTCGATCCAGTCCAGCCAGGGCCTCTTTGCGCTGCGCCCCGACATAGGCCGTCATCTCGACGGGGAAAGGCTCCCGGATAGGGCTCAGGGAGGCGGCAAGAAACGTCAGAGGAGAAATGCCGATCCCGCCCGCAATGAGGATAGCGCGTCTGGCCTCCTGGTTTCCTGAAAAACCATTTCCCAGCGGGCCGAGAAGAGAGAGCTCGTCGCCTGGTTTGAGACCTGAGAGAATCCTTGTACCAGCACCGGCCACCCGGTAGAAAATTTCCAGGACCGAGTGCTCCGCTCCTTTTTCAAAGGCGTAAATGCTCATCGGTCGCGCAAGCAGAGGCGTCTGCGATTCCGTGACCCGGATCATGACGAACTGACCCGGCACGGGGTGATGAAAGGCCGGCGGAAGCTTCAGCCGAAGAAGAAAATGTCCGCGGACAGCTTCCAGGTTATCGAGAATCCTGCCCTTTATAAACAATGGAACGGGGTGCATGATGGCGGCCGTCATCCTCCCTGATGGTGAACTTCATGTCCAGGCGCTGAAAAAAAGCCGGTTTTCAGTCAGGCCCCTCCTCAGATATCCGGAGATATCCGGGCTTCATCCCGCCAGCGCCTCTTCAGCCTGGCGTTGCATAGCATTTTTGCGGCGAAATTGGAATACGATCTCCTGCAAAATTTCTTCGCACCGTCAACATTCCTTCAGATCCGCTCCCATGATCAGGGCGTCCTCTCCTTCCTCGGGATAGTAGGAACTCCGGATGCCCTTTACGGTAAGTCCGAACTTCTCATAGAGCTTCCGTGCCGCCGTATTCGACCGGCGCACTTCCAGGATAACGGTCCGGCACCGCTCTTCACGCGCTGTTTGCAGCAGCGCCTTCATCAAGCAGTCTGCCGCATGTCGGCGCCGGCATTC